>Ga0316207_10001132_pt1 | contig 35056 bp, 31 predicted proteins | sample 6weekpyrite_MG_FD_204943 | JGI IMG/M metagenome (GOLD analysis project Ga0316207, IMG submission 204943) | Microbial mat bacterial communities from mineral coupon in-situ incubated in ocean water Damariscotta River, Maine, United States -... | ecosystem: Environmental > Aquatic > Marine >... | reverse complement strand
GGTGTAATGAACTTCAATGATTTTCGTATTGCAAACACGCATATGAGCGAAAGCCAAGTGCGCAACAAATGGGCCGAAAGGTTAGGCCAATCAGAGCATGATGTTGATGACCGCCTGTTCTGGGAAAACGAGAGACGAAAAGAGCACTTTGAGCGCATGGACGCCGAGGGGTTCCGCAGATGACCCCCGCCCCCGAAGAAGCCCGCGCGCTGGCCGAGCGGCTAGGCGGATACACCTCGCCCCCGTGGACGGGACACAACATGGTTGGTGAGGATGGAAACCAAATGACGCCTGAAGAATTGGGCGAGTATGTTACGAACTCGGTCAAAATGGGCAGCCCTGACAGGTTCCTCTTTGTGTCGGCGAAGCATGACGACGGGGATGACTGCGACATCTGCCTGACCGGCAACGGACCACGTGGACCGCAGAATACAGCTCTGATCGCCGCCGCGCCTGACCTTCACGCCGCCCTTACCGCCGCGCTGGACGAAGTTGAGAGGCTGACGGACGCGCTGACGCGGATCAGGGATATGAAGCCTCACCATGCCGGACAGACCACTAACGAGTTTCACATGCAGCAGATCGCGGGTGAAGCCCTGAAAGGAGGCGACCAATGACAGAGATAGACACGAGCCGAGCGAACGTCGAGAAGTATGCCAACGCGACGGTTTTCATCACGCCAGAGGCGGGTGCAGACCAAACAGCCGCCATGCTCCGCGCCCTTCTCGCCCGCGCAGAGAAAGCTGAGGCTGAACGTGACGAGGCATGGAACGCCGCGATTGAGGCTGCGGCAAATGAAGCAATGCGTGAAAACGAACGGCGGCTGGCGTTGGCTTCGATCCGCATACCGGCAATGGCCTGTGAAATAAGAGACGCAATCCGCGCCCTAAAGAAAGGAACAGACCAATGACTGAGATAGATACGAGCCGGGATGCGGTGGAACCTAATTTTGAGGGGTTTGCAAAAGCAATCCTTGAGGGTTGGCCTGTAAACGGCATCGGAGGGTCCGAGCTGTTTGACATGTCCGTATCCTACGGGATGATCGCAGAAATTCTAGGTGGGTATGACCCGGAGCAGCACATCGACGCCGAGGGTACTTGCCCCGAAGCCGGCGACCCGTGGTATGAATACACGTTTCGCGGTGGTGCTGGCCATGGGTTGTTTTCTATACAAGAACTCCGCGCCCGCGCAGAGAAAGCCGAGGCCGAACGTGACGAAGCATGGAACGCCGCGATTAAGGCGGCTGCGGATGAAGCTGCCATTGGTTCGGCTGTCGCGGCTTCTCGCATTCGCGTCCTAAAGAAAGGGGAGTGACATGAGCAAGTGCAAGTCCTGTGGAGCGCCAGTCAACTTGGCCCCTGACGGCGACCCGAAATACGATCCACCCCGACGCAACATCCCCGCCATGCTTGCCGAGGCGCGGGCCAAGGGGATCAGGGAGGCGGTGCAGATAAAGCCGCTGACTTGGTATGATATACCCGAGGGGCAGGATTGCCGAATTGGGCGCTGTGGGCAAACAGCCTACTCTGTCAGATTCAAGATGGGGCATTGGGGGTATTCTCGTTCAGGCTACGCGGGGCATATCGTCAGCGGAAAGGGCACACCCTACTTCACGACTGAGAAAGAAGCCATGCAAGGCGCTGATACGGATCATCGAGAACGCATCTTGGAAGCCCTTCTCGACCAGCCCGCCGAGACCGAAGGCGTGACGGTGCAGGAGGATGGGTTTTTCTCTCTGGTCAGGGACGGAATGACCGAAGGCGACAAAGCTATGCGGAAATTCCCTCAACCGAATTACGTAATATCGAAATTCGCGGAAGAGTCCGGGGAAGTAGTGAAAGCGGCAATTCATTGCGCCGAAGGACGCGAAACACCAGAAAACGTATTAGGGGAAATGCGACAGGTCATTGCCATGATGTATCGCCTCTGGGTGGAGGGGGATCAGGTTCACGCACTCCGCGCCCTCGCAGGTGATCGCCATGACTGACCGCAAGGACGCGCTGACGGACCTTTTGGCGAAGGTGATTGACGTGATGTGGGGGGTATTGTGATGCTCGACCTCACCTTTCACGATCAAACAACATTCAGCGATGCAGAACTCGGAACCCATGGCGACTGCTGCCGTGCGTGCTGTGCCACCATCCTAGGTATTGACCCCAAAGCATTGCCGCATCCGATTGCGGAGAGCGGCGATTGGAACATGGCCTTTCATCGCACCTTGCGCGATATGGGGTTTTCTATCAGGACGTTCCCAAATTGCGAACTTGCATCTGAAACGATCTTATTTGACCCCGAATGGGGGAATTTCCAGATTCCGGCCATAGTAATGGCGACGGGCATATCCCCGCGCGGCGTTCGCCATGCCGTTGTCTATGATCGGGTGGCCAGTCGAATGCTCCACGACCCACACCCATCAAGGTCGGGGATAGAGGTAATCGAAGATTTTGATTATCTAGGTCCATTCCCAAGGCCAGACCTCCCGGAACCCACCCCATGACCCCGCACCACCATGAACCCGACCACCTGCCCGGCGAACCACCGCCCGGCACTGGCCTCCTGAGATTTACCCTTTACGCCATGCTTGGGTGGATGGTCGGCATCGTCCTTATTGTTGGAGTATTCTATGCCCTATAAAGCTATCATCCCCCTTGCACTCGTCGCTCTGGTTTCGGCCTGCGCGGTTGCGCCAGAGGGGTCCGCCCCGCCACAGTTCAGCGGCACAATTGATCAGTCGGCACCACCCATTGTCATCAACGGCAGAGGCGGCGGCGGCATTGCTCAAGGCCGGGAATACGTTAACCGCGTCATGGCGCGGGCCTTCGCAGAGGGACGCCCTATCCGCTTGTCCGGTCGCTTCGTGAGCGCAGGCACCTTCCTGCTGAGGGCGGTTGAGGCCGTGCCCGGCTCGTGCATAGAGGCTGATACCATCTTCGGCTTCCATCGGGCAGTCGCCGGTGTCAGCGCCATGACCATTATCCCTGTCCCGCTTACCGGACCAAGGGCAGATGTGGCCAATGCCAATATCGCAGAGACCTACAGCCCAGATCTGTCGCGCTGGTTTCTTGATGGGATCGAAACCGGCCAGATCACGGCTGGGTTCACCAACCGGACCGGCGCGCAGCTTGGCACGTTCGGCTATAACGTATGCGAGGGACTGCAATGACTGGCGCGATAGCCTTATCGAGCGCCCGGAGGACGTGTGATGATCACGACTGACACAGTTACCCAATTCGAGGCCCGCTTCGGCCCCACCAGCCGCGCCGTAAGCCGCCTGATCCGGCCCCAGATCGTGGCCCCCGAGGGCTACAAGATTGTCTGGGGCGACTGGTCGGCCATCGAGGCCCGCGTGCTGCCGTGGCTGGCCAATACCAAGGCCGCCGACCGCGTACTGGATGTCTTTCGCACCAACGATGCCGACCCCTCCCTGCCCGATATCTACATGGTCGAGGCGGCGGGCATCTACGACATGCCCATTGCGGACGTGACGAAGAAGGGCCCTGAGAGACCGGTAGGCAAGGTGGCCATTTTGGCGCTGGGCTTCGGCGGCAGCGAAGGCGCGCTGACGGCCATGGCCACGGGCTACGGCCTGCACTTGGAGGAGGATTTCAAGAAGATGGTCGTCAGTCGCTGGCGCGCCAACAACCAGTGGGCCGTGGACTTCTGGGGTGAGCTGATGCGCGCCTTCCAGAAGGCGTGGGACAACCCGGGCGAGATCCAGAGCGTGGGCCGTGTGAGCTACGTCTACCTGCCCTCTATCCTGCGCGGCTGCATGTTCTGCTACCTGCCCGACGGTCGCGCCATCGCCTACCCCGCCCTGCGCCGCGAGATGGTCAAGTTCGAGGATGAGGAGACGGGCGAGGAGATGAAGGAGATGAAGATCCGCTACACCTCGGGCTACGAGCGCAAGAGCCTGTGGCACGGCACGCTGGCCGAGAACATCACACAGGGCACCGCCGGTTCGCTCCTCCGCCATACGCTGGTGCAGCTGGAGAAGCGCGACTGGAGCTGGGCCAAGACGATCCTGCACACGCACGATGAGATCGGCCAGCTGGTGCCCGAGCGCTACGCGGACGAGGCCGAGACCCGCCTGAAGCTGGCCATGGAGAGCCTGCCCGAGTGGGCCGAGGGTCTGCCGATGGTGGCGGAGACGACGCAACACGATTACTACACCAAGATAGGAGACTGACATGGACGACCAGAAGAGGCCAGAGGGCCGCAAAGACGACCAGAACAAACTGCGCTACGAGCTGCTGCCCCCGGAGTTGGGGGCGGCGGTGGCCGCCGTGCTCAGCTATGGTGCGGACAAGTACAGCGACCGCAACTGGGAGCTGGGCATGAACTGGAGCCGCCCCTATGCCGCTTTGGGGCGTCACATGGCGGCGTGGTGGGGAGGCGAGGATTGCGATCCCGAGACCGGCTTCAGTCACCTCTGGCACGCGGGCTGCTGCATCGCCTTCCTGATCGCCTACGAGGCCCGGGAGATCGGCGATGACGACCGACCCGACGAAAACATATTCGGCACCACGCCCTCGATGGGCGTGTTCGAGGAGGCTTTGGGGGCGGCTCTGAGCCTGCGGGAGGTCCGGCTCCCATCTTTATCGGACACGGTGCTCGCGGATATGGCGCGCTCGGCCCGGCAGAAGTTAGCGCCGCGCGTCACCTTCGGCCCCGGGGTCGCGGATAAACTGTCTCCCCTCGACCGGCTATACAATGCGCTGGAGGCTCACGCGACATGGGGTTTAGTGCCCGAGCGATGGCTGATGACTATGGATTTCTATAATTCCGTTCAACGAGACGCCACTATTCGCGCGGTACCCGCGCTGGGCGAACCTGCCACCTCGACCATCCCCTACGTGCTCGACCTGCCGGTCTATATTGACGAGGGCATCTCTGACTTCGTGCTTCTCCCGTCGCAGGAGGAAACCTCATGACCGATATGATTTTGACCCTCGTGCCCTTTACGATCCTTTTCGGGCTGGCCGCACTCGTCGACGTCCTGACGGCCCCGCTGGCCTACGCCCTCGGCTTGCAGTCCTACTGGACCGCGTTCTTCTACGAGCGATGGCCAGTATACCTTCGCTTGGTGCTCCTCAGCACCGCGCTGGGCATCTTGGCCATCCTTATGGGGTGGAGCACATGAGCTGCGACGTGCACGAGATCGACAGGCTGGTCGAAGCCGCCCTGCAGCGCCTAGTTGAGGAGGGCGGGAGGGAAGGTTTATGCTCCACGTGTTTTCTCTCCCGAATGGCCGTCGTGTCCCTTCTGACGGTGTGCGTTGAAAACCTGCAGGAGGATGGCACGACTGAACTGAACGAGGCCTTCGCCTCCGTGGGTCGCTACCTCGGCACGATAACGAGCGACGTCTACGCGGGGGTGGTCGTCGACATCAGTGTCACCGAGGATCCGTCCGCGCCCGAGGGAGTACGACTGTCATGACGATGGTTTATGGTAGGCCTATTATCAGGCCGTCCTTGGATGAGATGCACACGAAGAAAGAGCGTGCACTCAGGGCCCAGATGGAGGCGTCGAAGCTCGCGGATATGGCTCGCCCGCCCGATCCCTCCCGCCGAGTGGACGTGGGGCTCAAGGGAGCCTCCTGCAGCGTGTTCGGCTTCCATCGATGCCAAGGCTGCGGAGCGCGTGGGCGAGGGCATACGTGCCGCTACTGCGGCGAGCCCCTTTGATAGGCCCGGCATCCGTGCTACGAAGAAGGCCCCGCCTGTTTTAAGGGCGGGGCCTTGCGGTGCGAGGCACCAATGAGACTGACAGGTCCGACATATTCCTACAACAGGACGCGGTCGGACGCAACCGATATGCAACGAGGCCCTCGCGGCCACAGAATGTAGGGACGACGACCAATGCAGCAGCGTACGGCTGAGAGACTGACACTCCTCGATAACGATTACACCCCCATACCCAACGTGGACAAGCTCTGCCAGTTCGCGGGCTGGTCCACGGTCGAGATCACGGAGGCCGAGATCCGGCGCTGGGGCCGCATGTCGGCCTTCGAGGCCACGGGCCTTCGGCTGCAGGACGGGCTGGCGGCCATCGACTTCGACGTGAACGTGTCCGAGGTCGACGAGCTGTACGAGAGCCTGCTGGATACCTTCCCAGAACTGCAGGGGGCACTCTACCGGCGCGGTAAGGGGCACAAGGAGGCGTGGTTCGTGCGCACGAGCGAGCCCTTCGGCAGGATCGCCACGGCAACCTACGCGGACGGCGACGAGGGCCTCACCGTGGAGATATTTGGCGGCGAGAGCCCGCGCCAATTCGGCGCGCTGGGCTGGCACACCAAGGGTGAGCTGGAGTACCAGTGGCTGGACGGCAGTCCCCTCGACGTGCCGCTTGCGGATCTGCCCGAGCTGAGCGTGGCTCGCTTCGAGGAAATCGCCCGCTTCTGCTACCTCTGGCTGGACGCCCGCTTCGAGCGCGTGCGGGGCGAGGACGTGGAGCGCACATCAGCCTCGCAGATATGGGATCTGGGCCCCGACATGGCGTTTGTCACGCGCGAGGAGGGTGAGCTGAACCTCGACGAGCTGCGCGAGCGGCTGGGCGGCGGCGGGTATTACTACCTGTCGGCCTCTTGGCTGGACGGCCCCGTGGCGCGCAACACGCGTCGCTGCAGCGCCACACTGGACGCACAAGGGGGCGTGGCCATCTGGGACAGCATGACGGACCACACGCACCACGAGGCGGCTCTGGAGCCGCGAGAGGTGGGCGACGTGGCCATAGACGTGGGTGAGCGGCTGGAGGCGCTGGGCGCGGAGCTGCCGCGCACGGAGACGGTGACGCACCGACCGCCCGCAGCCCGGGGATACCTGACGGCGGCCAATGGCAACATCAAGAACGTCTATACCAATATCGCGCACTGGATCAGTCAGCACATGGAGGGCACGATCCGCCTGAACAGCATGCAGCACCACCCGTGGCTAATGAATGACGGCGGAGGCGTCTTCCCCGAGGGGGACGGTTTCCCCCGGCAGATGACGGACGTGGACGATCTCCTCCTCTGCTCGCACATCAACTACGACGTGGAGGACTGGATAGGCCAACCCTTCGGCAAGGAGGCCACGAGGGACGGCGTGGGTATGGCGGCGGGGGAGGATCCGTGGGATCCCCTGCACGCCATGTTCGCGGATCTCCCCGCATGGGACGGCGAGCCGCGGATCGACACGTGGCTGCTCGACTACGGCGGGGCCACGGTGGACGGCGCGCATAGCGGGGCCTATATCAGGTCCGTGTCGCGCAAGTGGCTGATCGCCTGCGTCGCGCGGGCCATGCGACCGGGCTGCAAGCTGGACAACATCCTCGTGATCAAGGGGGCACAGGGCGTGCACAGGGAGGGCAAGAGCAGCCTTCTGGCGGCTCTGGCTGGCAGCGTGGCCCCGGGGGCCGACGGCCAGCTCTTCGGCGACGACATGCCCAAGGTGGGGGCCGGGGCCAGTGACAAGGCGGCCAAGGAGTGGCTGGCCGGTATCTGGATCGCCGAGGTGGCCGAGATGACGGCCATCGGCAAGGCGGATGCAGAGCACGTCAAATCTTTCATCAGCACCACCTCGGATCGCTACAGGGTGCCCTATACATCGAAGGCGGTCACCGTGCAGCGGCGCACGGTCTTCGCCGCCACCACCAATCACATGCAGTTCCTGACCGATAGCACGGGCAATCGTCGCTTCTGGCCCGTGCTCGCGGAGGGTCGCTTCAACGTGCGGGGGCTGCGCGACGTCAGGCTGCAGATCTGGGCCGAGGCCCGGGCCGCCTACGAGGCGGGTGAAACGTGGTGGTTCGATTATGATCGGGTGCCCGAGGACCGGCAGCTGTACGAGGACGTGGTCAGGGCGCAGGAGGGGGCGTGCAAGGACAACCCCTTCAATGCCAGCGTCGAGAAGGCCCTCCACGTGACGGAGGATCACCCCGTGCTGGTGTCGAAATGCCCCACGATGATGGAGATCTACCAGACGGCCATGGACCCCTCCGCGAAGCGCATCCCGAGGTCGGATGTGCACGCCATGACGGAGGCCATTCAGGCCGCCGGATGGGTCGTCGTACCCGCCGCCGGGCACAAGAATAATTCGCGCAGATACCGTAGGGGACCGGCTGCCGCCCCTTGGCTGGACGCGAACGCCAAATTGCGCGGCGAAGTCGTCACAGACTTGGGTCGCTGGAAAAATGACGAAGAAGGTCAGGACGACTGACGGTATTTCAGTCGCTACAGACTAAATCACGGGAACTCCGGAGCTTTCTATATGAGACCGACGACTTTTATATTTACAACTACAGGTTGTAAAAATACAAAAGTCCCCCCTATATAAGGAAACCTCCGGGGTTTCCGTGATAAGTCGCTACAGACTTGGAAATTTGGGCGCAAAAAAGCCCCCGGAGATCGCTCTCCGGGGGCTTGTCTTTCATTGGTCGGTCTGCGCGTTCAAGCGGTCGTGGAGCGCCTGCAGGCTGCGTATCAGGCCCTCTGTTTTCGCGACCGTGTGCGAGGCGTCCAGCCGTATCAGGCGGAGACGGTCGAGGATGGCGCGGATCTCCTCCGGACCCGCCCCCTCCATGGGTGCCATGGCGTAGATATGGGGGGCCTTCTCGTCGTCGGCATCCCAGCGCACGAAGGCCGTGAGCCTCGTGCCCTCGCCGCGACCGGGCACCTTGTCGCAGTAGGCCCAGAGACGATCTCCGATAGCGTCGTAGTCGATGCCCTCCTTCTCGCAAACGAGGGAGGGGATATACACAGTCCTCCCGTCGTGCAGTAGGGTGCCGAAGGCGTAGTGTCGCCCCGTGGCATCCTCCTCAGCGACAGTGCTGACGGCGATAAGCTGGGGTCCATTCATTTTGATCTCCTCTATGATCGGGCTGAGCGCCCGGCGCTGCAGCCCCGGGCGGGGCTGCAGATCTTGGTGCTCAGATGGCGAACATCTCCTCCATCACCGGCGACTTCAGCATCGAGGCGACTTTCTGCTCGCGTCCGATACCGGCGGTGAGCCGGTCGGCGTTGGCGCGGAAGTCGTCGTGCGTCTGCCACCAAGTGACGGCGTTGTAGAGGCCCCAGAGGGTCTGATCCTCGACCCTGAAGCGGGTCAGGATCTTGTTCAGGAGGGGCTCGCTGTAGTGGGCCTCACCGGTTGCCTTTTTGGGCAGTTTGGCGAGGGTGAGCTTCAGAAAGTCCGTGGCCTGCTCGATACTGACCTTGGTCTTGGCCCAGAGGCCGAAGCGGTCGGCGTCGTCGCCCATCATCTGCATGGCGTTGGCAATCTGGCGCTGCAGACCTTCGACCGAGAAGCCGCTGGTGTGCTTGCCGTAGACGCCAGCCGAGAAGTGCGGCTGGGTCATGCCGTTCATGCAGATGACGCGCAGGTAGCTCGTGTTGACTTTCACGGCGTACTTGCTGTTGTGGCTGTTCAGGATCGAGATCCGGAAAAAGTTGGTATCCGGACCATCGGCGAGGTAGCTGGTCGAGCCCGTGGGCTCGATAAAGTCGCCGAGGATGATATCCGTGCGCATCACTGCGCCGTTATCGGTCACCTTGGGCGACACCCAAGCCCCCTTGCGGCCCTGCAGGTCATACAGGGCGCTGCGAGAGGCCTGAGCGCGCTCCTCGACGGCATAGCCGCTCTCCTCAAGGCCCTGCATGAGCGGCCCCAGTACGTCCATGTGCTGGACGGGCTTGAAGGCCGGGCCACAGATCGAGATCAGCTCGTCGCTGTCGTCGCGGTACACCCCCCTGCCAATCTCCCGGGGAACCCGGTTGCCATTGGCGTCGAAGATGTCACGAACCTGAGCGTTGAAATTTATGTCGTTAAACATGGTCTTCTCCATTTTGCTGTGATCGGGCTGAGCGCCCGTTCCAGACGCCCCGGGTGGGGGCGGCTGGCCGAGGTACTCAGGATACGAGGATGTCCACCAGCGCGGACTGCATCTTGCCGATGCGTTCGAGCATGTGCTGGATATCCTCCTGCACCTGTCGACGATCCGCGACGACGTGGGTGTCGGGATCCTCGAGGTGCTGGTAGTTCCGTCCGTGGACGACATTCAGCAGGAGCATGCGCTCCGCGTCCGCGACGGCTTCCCGGGCGGCGCGCAGAGCACCCCACGCGATCTTGAAGTCCTACTCGCCGTTGCCATTGGGGTGCGGGCGGGCGCTGAATGCGACGCGGGTCTTCATGCCACTTCCTCCGGTGCGGGACGGCAATAGCCCTCCCTGATGAGGTGGTTGCAGGTGCGTCCGAAGAAGCCCTGCAGCGACCACGCGAGGCCGGTATCGATCAGGTGCTGGGCTGCGGCGAAATAGACCTCTTCGTCGGGCTCTTCACCTGCCAGCTCCCACTGGCCCTCCACGATCATGGCGGCGTCGAAGTGACTGAAGGTGCGGTCGGCTTGTACGATGTTCATATCGGTCTCCAATTTGCTATAATCGAGCGATTGTGCTCGGGAAGCCAGCCCATCGCTGGGCTGGCCGAAGAACACAGTCTGGGGAGATTTGCCATCATCGCCGGGAGGCTAGGCTGACCGTTTTTACGATGTCAAAGAGCGGCGAGACCATCGGCCTCACCCAAGAGATAAGGGCTAAAGATGGTGGGGTCAATAGGTGGACCCACCTATTTTCGAAAAAAGTGGTCGTCAGCACCTAAAAAAGGGCGTAAACTGCAGCAAAATAAGGCTTTCCAGCGAGGAGCTAAATGCCCTTCAGTCCATCGAACCCCACCCGCTTTGGCGGCCCGCGCGGCAACCTTCCCGGTGTTTTGTCTAAAGAAATCAAGGACATGCGCCGGGCCAACGCCGAGATAGCCCTCGGCATCAGGCAGCGCAGCCTGCGCGCGGTCAGCCTGATCACCTCCGTCGACGAGCACATCACCGAGCACGAGAACCCGTACGACAAGGCAATCGAGCATTTGGAGCGCCTGAATGAGCTACCTGCCATCCTGAAGCTGATCGAGGGAGCTGAGAAAGCCGCAGCTCCTGAAGAGCAGGAGGCCGCCAAGCTCGACCCGGCGGGCAAGGCTGACGACCGGCGGCTGGCGCTGGCCCTGATCAACGTCCTGCAGCGCGGCGTGGCAGCCGATAGCGACGTGATCGATGCCGAGGTGCTGCGCGATGAATGATCTCGGCCTGAACCTCGACGATATCGCCGAGCGCATCCGGCGCATGAGCGATGGGGACCGCGAGGCGCTGGTAGACCAGCTGCACGCAGAGCTGCAGCTGGCATGGCAGCCGCAGCCCGGCCCCCAGTTCGTAGCCTACCACAGCGAGGCAGACGAGATGCTCTATGGGGGTGCAGCCGGGGGCGGCAAGACCGACCTCGTCTGTGGCCTCGCCACCACCCTGCACGAGCGTACGCTGATCTTCAGGCGGCAGAGCACCGACCTCGACGGCATCTGGGAGCGGCTGGAGGGCATCCTCGACCCTATCAGCCGGATTAGTACACGCAACGGGGTCAAGAAGCACATGCGTACCGTCGACGGGCGCAGTATCGACATGGGGCACCTTGAAAAGCCGGGATCCGAAAAGAGCTGGCAGGGACGACCGCACGACTTGATTTGCTTCGACGAGGCCGCCCAGCTGGACGAGCTGAAGGTGGAGTTCGTCATGCGCTGGCTCAGGAGCACCACGCCCGGCCAGCGCTGCCGCGTAGTCTTTGCTACCAACCCGCCGGTGCCGGATCTCAAGGACGGCTCGATGACGGATGTCAGCACGGGCGACTGGCTCAAGCGCTGGTTTGCACCGTGGATCGATCCCGACCTACCTGAGGACCAGAAGGCCAAGAGCGGCGAGATCCGTTGGTGCTATATGCGGACACGCGGCAATCAATACGAGACTGTTTGGGTCGATGGTCCGGGCTGGTACGTCATCAAGACGGGTGAGAGGCACGAGGGCGAGCCTACGCAGGAGCAGATCAAGAGCTTGAACCTCGCCAGTGCCAAGAGCCGCACGTTCATCCAGTCGCTGGTCACCGACAACCAGTTCTTGGCCGGGACAGGCTATCTCGAGAAGCTGTCGGCCACGCCGGAACCCCTTCGCACGATGCTGCTGCACGGTGCCTTCGGTATCAAGCTGGCGGATCACGACATGCAGGTCATCCCCACGAACTGGGTGCTGGCGGCGCAGGAGCGCTGGCGCGAGTACGTGGCCCGGCTGGAGGCCGATCACGACATGCGCAAGGCCGCCATGCGGGTGCTGGCGGCTGATATCGCGCAGGGCGGGGCGGATATCACCGTGCTGGCCCCTTTACGGGAGAACGGCTTCTTCGAGGAGCTGCATACCTTCCCCGGAAGCGAGACGCCCGACGGCCCCAGCGTTGTGGCTCGGCTGCTCAAGATCCGGCGCGACCGCGCCACCATTGCGCTGGACATGACGGGTGGCTGGGGGATCAGCACGCGGGATAACCTGCGAGACAACCACCGCATCGCGGCCATCAGCTGTGTGGCGTCTGCCGGATCGACGGCATGGACGCGTGACATGAGCCTGAGGTTCTACAACCTGCGCGCCGAGATGTGGTGGAAGTTCAGAGAGGCGCTGGACCCCGACGAAAACCCCGACATCATGCTGCCGCCCGGCGACCGCTTGCGCGCCCAGCTCACGGCCCCTCACTTCGGTATCAGGGGCAACCAGATCCTTGTCGAGGCCAAGGACGACGTGCGCAAACGCATCAGCACCTCGACCGACGAGGCCGATGCCGTGATCATGGCCAAGCACTACCTGCCCACGGCCATGGCCCGGGAGCACAGCATCGATCCCATCCCCGTGGAGCTGGGCGGCTGGAACGAGGAGATGACGGACTTCCACAAGCAGACGTCCAGCGTGCCCGAGATCGACCCGCTGGAGGACTGGGGGCTGTGATCACCGCCCTGAACCTGCGCGACTGCACCTACGTGCTGGCCAACCTGCGTGAGGCCGACAGGGCCGAGCTGCGGGGCACCTACGGTGACGCCACGGGCCTCGACGTGGCCGCCATCTGCCTCTCAACACCGTGGGCGTACCAGATCAAGCTGCAGAGTGTCCCGGTAGCAATTTTCGGGGCCACACCTATCAGCGCCACGACCGTGAGCGCGTGGGCTGTCGGGACAGGCCGCTTCACTCGCGCAGTTCCGGCGCTGACCCGCTTCATAAACGGCCCTCTGGCGCACGACCTGCGATCTCACGGCTTCCGCTGGGCCGAGGCCCGCAGCATCGCCACGCACGAGGCCGCGCACAGGTGGCTCAAGGGGCTCGGCGCGTCGTCCTTGGCCACACTCAGCGGCTATGGCCCGGGCGGCGAAGACTTCATCCTTTTCAGACGTGCCCTGACAGTGTAGGGTGCCCCACAACATGTTGATATCCAACGAAAGGTGACCCCACCATGTGCCTCTCGGTAAAGACCCCGGACATCCCCTCGCCAGCGGCTCCGCCTACCCGGCGCAAGGGCGGTGCCGTTGCCCAGCTGTTTCAGCGCCGTCGGCAGAACGCCACGGGCGCGTTCGGCAACATTTTCACCAGCCCGACCGGGACACTGGGTGGCGCAACCACGTCCGCTACCCGTCTCGGTGGCGGCGGCAGCGCGGGGGCCTGATCGATGATCGGGGACGAGACCGCATCCTCTCTCGTTCGCGAGTTGAACGAGCTGGTCAGCGACCGCGTGGCTCAGGGCTGGGACAAGTACTGGCTCGATTGCATGCGCTTCGCCCTGCCCGCAGACGTCTCGTACGACCAGCTGCTTATGCAGGGCAACGTGCGCTCAGCCACAGCCGCGGTGTCGTCGCCCCCCGCCCAGCGCACCACCAAGACCCTCTACGACCAGACCAGCCTCTGGGCTATCGAGCGCCTGACTGCGGGCCTGATCTCCCTGAAGACGCCCGAGGCCAGCCAGTGGCACAGCCTCGACGTGGACGATCCCTTCGGCCACGAGGCGGAGCTGCAGGAGGAGGCGTGGATGGACAAGCTGACGCGTTACCTCTTCAAGGTCCGCAGCAACCCCAAATCTGGCTTTTGGCCCGCGCATAAGGCCGCCGTCCGCTCCACGTGCGCACTGGGTGACGGCTTCATCTTCCACGAGGAGCTGTTCGGCGACGTGCGCACCCCGTGGCGCTATGAGTTCGTGCCCCTCGGCGAGTGTTACCTGACGGTGGACATGAGCGGGCAGATGCTGCGCTTCTACCGCTACCGCAACCTGACCGCAGAGCAGATCGCCCGGCGCTGGCCCGATAGCGCCAGCGCCAAGATCAAGTCACACGCGGACGATCCCACGAAGCGGATGGCCAAGTTTCCTGTCGCTCATGCCGTCATCCCTCGTGACGATCTCAGCCGGCACAAAGGCTTCGGCACCCTGAAAGCGCCCTACGCCGGGGTGTATATCGACGTGGACGAGGAGAGCATTCTGGGCGAGACGGGCTACTGGGAGATGCCCTATATCGGCCACAGCTGGAACCGCATCGCGGGTCGTCGCTATAGCGAGGGCCCGATGGCCTTGGCGCTGGCCGAGATCAAGTCCCTGAACGAGATGAGCAAGAACGAGCTGATCTCCAGCCAGCAGGCCGTGCGTCCGCCCCTTGCCGCGTACGGCGAGAATATGCAGCGCATCAACCTGAACGCGGGCAAGGTGAACCCCAACCTGATCAATGGCGACGGCAAGCTGCTGGTGCAGCCGATCATGACGCACACCCGGCCCGACTTTGCCCAGCAGGTGCTGGAGACCCGGCGCAACAACGTGCGGGAGATGCTGTACCTCAACCTGTGGCAGATCCTGATCGAGCGCCCCGACATGACGGCCACCGAGGCCATGCTACGCTCGCAGGAGAAGGGCGATCTACTCGGCCCCGTGGGCATCAGTTTCAATCACAGCCTGAGCCAGCTCGTTGACCGCGAAATCGCCATTCTGGGCCGCAAGGGTGCCTTTGATGCCGGTAGTCCGCTGGAGGCTCCGGAGAGCCTCGTGGACAAGGATCTGAGCCCCGCCTTCACATCTCCTCTCGACCGCATGCGGAACATGGACGAGGTCGTGGGTGCGCAGCGCACCGTGGCCGGGATGGTCGAGGTTGCGGCCCTCAAGCCGGAGATTATGGACAAGCTGGATGTTGATCGCTACGCCAGCCTGCTGCGTCGCGGCAATGGCGCGCCCGCCGACCTCTTCATTGAGGACAAGAAGGTGGAGCAAAACCGCGAGCAGGACGCCCAGCTGCAGCAGCTCATGGGCACCATCGAGGCCCTGCGCGCCGGGGGCGAGGCTGCGGGGGCCATGGGGGCCGGGGCGCAGGCTCTAGGGGCCGGAGCGCAGGCCGTGGGCGGCTCGCCCGTCAACCAAGGACCGACACCGGCAGCGCAGGAGGCGGTAGCAGCATGACAGACACAATCGCCAGCCTCTTCGAGCACGGGCATCGCCGCACGGCGACGGCGCAGTCGCGTCTCGTCGAGGCATACGCTGCTGTGTTTTCGGGTCGTGGGGGTCAGCAGGACGCGGAGATCGTGTGCACGGATCTGGCCCGCTGGTCAGGCTACTTTCACGTATCCGAGCCGGGTGCTGATCCCCTCGTGCTAACGCATATGGAGGGCCGCCGGAGCGTCTTCGCCCGGATCCTGAGCCTGACCAACCTGCCAGCAGAGGCTCAGGCGGCCCTCGCTCAGGCGGTGCGCATGGAGGATGCCGCCAGCAATCAAGAGGGAAGCGACTTATGAACATTCTACAGGATATCCTGCACCCCACGATCACGTGGGATGCCGCAGGTGAAGGATCGAGCGGAGCCGGTGGTGACACTGGTAACCCCTCGGGCACCGGCGAGGGTGGCGACACCCCGGCCAATCCGTTTGCGGAGCTTGATGAAGCAACCCGCACGTGGGTGAACACGCGTCACGGTAACGACGTCGCGAAACTGGCCCAGCAGGCCTACGAGCTGGACAAATTCGCGGGCAGCGCCGTGGCGATCCCGAAAGACGACGACGCAGATGCGTGGGATAAGGTTTTCAGCCGACTTGGTCGGCCCGAAAGCTCGGACAAGTACGAGCTGACGGTACCGGAAAACCTGCCGGAAACGGTCCCCTATGACGAGGAGATGGCCAAGGGTTTCAAGGATCAGGCACACGAGCTTGGTTTGTCGCAGAAGCAGGCCGCTTCACTCCATGACTGGTTCGCCGGTCAGATGACGGAGCAGGCGGCTGCGATGCAGGATACCATGGGCACGAACCTCGAAACGGACATCTCGAAGGCCAACGAGGCCTTGGAGGCTGTCTGGGGGGCGAAGGACGGCGAGACGTGGAAGGCCAACCTTGAGATGGCCGCCCGCTTCTTCGATGCCATCGACGAGAAGGGCAACCTGACGGACGTGCTGTCAAAGCGCGGCTTGCTGGGTCCGGATCGTGAAGTTCTCGTACCCGAGCTGGCCACGGCATTCGCCAAGGCCGGTATCGCCCTCTTCACCGAGGGTGGTACGCTCAATGGGGCAGGGGACAGCCTGACGGGGGTCAACCCCTTCGCAGGCGAAGGCAATCTCACAGCCATCATGCAGCTCGTCAAAGAGCAACCCGACAAGGCCAAGCAGCTGGCCCGCGCCGCAGGCGCGGATCTCAGCCTGTACGGCCTCAGCTAACGGAGACCTGAAAAATGGCTGTTACCCGACTGAGTGACGTCATCGTGCCCGAGGTGTTCGCATCGTACATGCTGAAAGAGACGATGCAGAAGACCGCGCTCTACGGAGCGGGGGCGATGGTAATGGATGCGGAGCTGTCTGCCAAACTGGCTGGCGGCGGTCGCACCTTCAATGTGCCGTTCTGGAAAGATCTGGACGACACCGAGAGCGACCCGGCATCGGACGATCCGGCGAGCGACGCGACCCCGGGCTCGATCACCACGGGAAAGGACATTGCCCGGCGGCAGGTCCGTACCCGTGGCTGGTCCACCGCACAGCTCACCCGCGAGCTGGCCGGGGACGATCCCATGAAGCGTATCGCCTCGCGCGTTACCGACTACTGGGGGCGTCAGTTCGACGACGTCGCGATCTCCACCCTGCGCGGCGTCTTCGCCGACAACGCGGCGAACGACAGCGGCGACATGATCAACGACATCACCAGTGATGTCACGGGCACCCCAGCGGCGGCCACCCTCTTCTCTGCCGACGCGGTGCTCGACACCGGGCAGACCATGGGTGACGCCAAGCAGGATCTGTCCCTCGTGGTCATGCACTCCGTGGTCCACAACCGGCTCGCGAAGCAGCAGCTGATCGACTACCGGATGGACGCCGACGGCAAGCGCTGGTGGCCTTACTATCAGGACTATCGGATCCACGTGTCTGATCGCTGCCCGGCCATTGCCGGCACGTATCAGACGTCCTACTGGACCTTCGTTCTGGGCATGGGTGCCTTCGGTATGGGGCAGAGCCCCGTTGCCAACCCGGTGTCCACGGACAGCGACGAAAGCGCAGCCGATGGTATGGGTATCGAGGAGCTGTGGACCCGTCAGCAGTTTGCCATCCACCCCTACGGCATCAAGTTCACGGACAGCTCGGTCGCAGCCGAGTTCCCGACGAACACGGAGCTGCAGGCAGCCGCCAACTGGGACCGCGTCTACGCGGAGCGCAAGCAGATCCCGATGGCGCTTCTGAAAACGAATGGCTGATCTCCCTTAGATCGGTCGCGCCGGGGGCGGCGCGAGTTTTTCCTCCTCGTGCCGCCCCCGGCCCTACCCCCGCTCTCGCCATGGTGGCCTGAGCGATAGCAAGGAGAAAAGCCATGGGCTTTCGCGATATCCTGAGCAACGTGGGCAATCGCACCGCGTTTTACGAGGTCTTCGATGACTTCTTCAACTACACCGCCGCCGACTGGACGATTACCACGACCGAACTTGGCACCGGGTCGGCCACCGAGGCCCTTACCCCGGGCGCGGGCGGCCAGCTGCTGGTCACCAATGCGGCGGGCGACAATGACCACGACTTTTTCCAGCTGCCCTCCGAGGCATTCAAGTTCGTGGCCGGGAAGCGGATGTATTTCGGCATCCGCCTGCAGGTATCCGATGCCACCGAGAGCGACTTTATCGCCGGTTTGGTGATCACGGATACCACGCCTCTGGCGCATACCGATGGCATCGCCTTCGTCAAGGATGACGGCGACACCAACATTGACTTCACTGTCACCAAGGACAGCGCGGAGACGGAGAGCGCCGCCGTCGGCACCGCTGCCGACGACACGTGGGTGACGCTGGAGTTCTACTACAACGGCAAGACCGACGAGGACGGCAGCTCGCTGACCGGCTCGAAAATCGAGGTGTTCGTGGACGGCTCCCGCGTTGCGGGCGTGGCCATGACCAACGTGCCGGATGACGAGGAGCTGACCCTGACCTTCGGTCTCCAGAATGGCGAGGCTGTGGCCAAGACCATGACCGTGGACTGGGTCCGCGCCTTCGTGGAGCGGTAAGGCGGTTACCGTACCATGAAAGGGCGGCCCGCCCCCAGCGGGTCGCCTACACCCCAATCTGAGGAGACAGCCCATGGCTCGTACACCCACCACTGAAGAGATCCGCCGCGCAGACGCCGTGGCGAAGCGCCGCGCGCAGGAGCGCCGGGCAGCCGAGAAGATCGCCGAGCGCGACGCGCTGGTGAAACCGAAGGATCCCGAGGTCAAGCTACGGCTGGGCGAGCAGGTGCCCCTACACGTCTTGAACGTACGCCAGCGCGCCGTGGATCGTGAGCACAACGACTTGAACGTCAAGGCGGCCAAGGCTGCGGCGACGGCGGTCAACGACACGCTGAAGCGTGGCGGTGCGGTCAAGAAGCGCCCCACATCCGCCAAGCCTGCGGGCCCGAATACGGCGGCGGCCACGAAGGCAAGCTAAGGGGGTGACCCATGCCCGCGAATGTGACCAAGTTGGACGTCTGGAACATGGCGCTTGACCACCTCGTCGAGCACGCGCTCAGCGCGACCACCGACGATAGCGTGTACGCCCGGTGGCTGCGACGCAACCACGATCAGGCGCGGGATGCCTTCTTGCGCCTGAAACCGTGGAACTTCGCCATGCAACTGAACACGCTGACGGTGGACGCCACGGCACCCGCATTCCGTTGGGAATACAGGTTTCAGCTACCTTCGGACTGGCTGCGCGTCCTGCAGCCCACGCAGTACGGGGAGAGGACGGACAGCCCTATCCCCTTCGAGATCGTGGGCAACTACATCTACGTGAACGACCCCCCGACCGCGACGACGCTCTACCTGCGTACGATCCAGCGCGTGGAGGACTTCACGGAGTGGGATCCGCTGGCTGTGGACGCCTTTTCCATCTTCCTCGCCCACCGGCTCGCGTTGAGGGCCACGGGTAAAGCCACGTATAAGGACCGCCTGCTGCAGGATCTGGCCGACGCCTTGCGCCTCGCAGCCGACGTGGACACGCTGGAGGGATCATCGGAGATCGTGGAGCAGCACGACGTGATCGACGTGAGGTATGTATGACGAGGGTCCACAATCACGTCGTATCCATGACTCGGGGAGAGGTCACCCCCCTTGTGCACGGGCGCGTGGATCTGCAGGATTATCGACTGGGTCTGCACACGTGCACGAACTTCATCGTGTCGAAGTACGGAGGTGTTACTCGTATGCCGGGCACGCTGGACCAGAACGCTTGTACGACGGAGACGGCGGCCAGTCGGTTGATCCCCTTCATCTTCAACGAGAGTCAAGCCTACGCGCTGGAGTTCAGCAACCTGAAGCTGCGCTTCCACACTGTGGACGGCGTCATCGAGAGCGGCGGCAGCCCCGTTGAGGTGACGACGCCCTACCTGCAGGCGGACCTCTGGAAAATCCAGACGGACAGCATCGGCGACGTCGTCTACATTACGTGCGACGGCTACGAGAACCGCACCCTGACACGATCCAGCGACACCAGTTGGACGCTGGCCACCTTCGAGGCGCTGAACGGGCCTTGGCTCCTCCCTTCGGGTGCTGGCGCAGCATCGATGACGCTCGGCGGTACGGGCCACGCATGGCCTGCTATGACGACCAACACAGCGCCCAGTGGTACGGCGTCGACCACCACGACAACTATCGCCAGCGGAGGTACAGGTACGGCCAGCACGTCTGCGTGGAAGAGCTTCGATAACGAGCGTGCGACGGCAACGCTAGACGGCGCGGCGGGGCGGGGCTATATCCAGTATGACTACGGTGCGGGCGTCGAGAAAGTGATTACGGGATATGCTCTTACGGCAGATAGCACGGATGTCGATAAGGCGCGGAACACTGCAGTAAACTGGACGCTAAAGGCGCAGAAAGACGGATCGGCTGCGTGGGTGACACTGGACCAGCATAGAGGCGAGAGCGACTGGATATCCGGCGAAACCCGTGTATTCGAGATCGCCAACAGCACAGCGTATCGCGTGTACAGAATTGAAACCATGGGCGCAGCAGATGGCGGCGGGGGTTCGGCGAGTGCAACACGCTACCCCAAATGGGAGGCGCTGTTGCATGTAGACGATCAAGCGGCGTTTACTGTTACTGCTAGTGCGGTGACCGGCATCAACAACGATACCGGCTTCCAAACTACTGATGTCGGGCGACTTATTCGAGTTATGGCGGATGACGGTTTCTGGCGCGTACTCGTCATAACGGCCAGAGCCAGCACCACGTCCGTATCGGCTAAGGTCGTCGGTCCCGCACCGCTTACGTTAGGTAGCACGGTGGCGGCGGCGTGGCAGCTGCAGGCGTGGTCGGACGAGAGCGGCTGGCCCAAGCGGGTGGGTAAGCACAAGGGTCGTCTTGCCTTCTTTAACACGAGCGATCAGCCCCGAGGGGGCTGGCTGAGCGTATCCGATGATTTCGACAACTTCGGGGTCTCTGACCCTCTTGTGGACGACGACGCCGTGGCCTTCGATCTCACGAATGGGCGTATGGACGATATCCTCTGGGCGACCAGCAACGGTACGGACCTCCTGCTGGGCACAGTGGGCGGCATCAGGGTCGTGAACGAGCGCGACCCGGGTGCCGTATTCAGCCCCGCGAACGCGGAGGAGGAGGGGGCCACAGACGTGCGCGCTGGCGACGTCCTCCCCGTCTGGGTCTCCAACATCCTTATCTTTGCGGGCAAGGCCAAGCAGCGCCTGCATGAAACCGCTTTCAGCGCCGACGACGGCGGCTACATCGTGCGAGAGCTGACCATGCTCGCCGAGCATATCTTTCGCAGCAAGGTGCGCGAAGTCCACTATCAGGAAATCCCATCGGATCTGCTCTGGGCGGTGATGGAGGACGGCATAGTGGCCGCCTGCACCTACGACCGGCAGCAGCAGGTCTTCGGCGTGAGTAGGATAGAGATCCCGGGCGCGCTGGCGGGCGTGGAGAGCATGTGCGTGCTGCCGGGTGACGACGGTGACGTGCCCCTAATGGTCACCAAGCGATATGTGGACGGTGCGTTCCAGTATCGCATCGAAAAAATCGCTTCCCCTTGGCGGGGGCCGCAAACAGTCACCAACCGTCCCTTATATCTCATGGCAGCCGCCCGGTACCAAGGATCAGCCACCGGTACCTTTACCGGACTGGATTATCTGGAAGGTGAGACGGTGACAATTTACGAGGCCAACGAGGGTCGTAACTGGGGCACGGCTGTTGTCTCCGGGGGTTCCGTGACAGCCCCCAGCGGGTACACAACCACGGATGCTTATATCGGTCTGGCTTACACGAGCGTCATCGAGACCCTTCGCCCTCCGAATATCCCGGAGGATGGCGGCTACATTGGTAGCCCCACCAGTATCCTTGAGGTCCATGTGGATGTGTTCGAGACATATGGGTTACATGGCGGCGACGCCGACAGGCCGACGGAAAGTGAGCAGCTGCGCACAGAGGCGGACTTCGCCACGAATAGAGGGCGGACGTATTTCGCCCCCGCGATGCACACGGGGATGCTGGAGGTGCCTGTGGAAGGAGGGTGGTCCCGCGAGGCCCGGGCGCGTATCAGCACTGACGAACCATTCCCCGCGACCATAAGAGCTGTTATGGTCACGGTAGATAGAGGGACTTGATATGTGTGGACCGGCACTACTGATCGCGGGATCCGTCATCCAAGGGGTGGGGGCCTTCATGGGTGCGCAGGCACAGGCTCAAAGCGCCGAGATGCAGTCGCAGGCGCTGCAGCGTCGTGCGGAGCAGCAATACACTGCCGGTGCGCTTCAGCAGGGGCAGGCGAAACGGCGCGCGGTCCGAGTAGGTGGGCAGCAGCGCGCGGCATTTGCCGAGGGGGGCCTCGGATCCGGCGGCAGCGCCTTCGACGTGGCCATGGACACCGCCAACGAGGCAGACATGGATCTGGCCATGATCAGTTATAACGCCCGGGCGCAGGCCGACCAGAGCCGCTTCGAGAGCAGCATCATGAAGGCAAACGCCCGATCTGCCCGCCGCTCCGCCCCCTTCGCCTTCCTGTCGCCCATCCTGAGCGGGGCCGCCCGCTTTCCTGACGCCTTTGGGATTTCATAATGGCCCGTATCGAACGCCTCCAAGCCTCCGTACCCATGCAGGTCACGGCCAGCCCGGGGCCCCAGCTACGTGACGCCATGCCGGGGGCCATTCAGGGTCTGGGCGGCGGTCTCGCGCAGCTGGGGGGAGCGCTCGTAGAACGCGAGCAGCGACGTCTGGAGATGGAGGACACGCAGCAATACCGGCAGTTGCAGACCGATCTGGACGCGGCCATGTTCGAGGCCGAGCAGAACATGCCTGCGGGCGGGCGCGGCTTTTCGGAGGGTTTCAGGAACGGCGCGCTGACGGAGCTGACGCAGGCGTATCTATCCGGCATCGAAGATGAGGATCTGCGCGCTCGGCGCGAGGCCGACATAGGTCTGCTTTTCGACCAGCGCGGTTTGCGCGCCGACAGGGCGGAATACCAAGAGCTTGTGAGCTTCCAGAGTGGGGTGCTGACGGATATAGGCAACGACGCCCTTGCAATGATCGCGGCAAGCCCCGACAGCATTGAGGACGTGCAGGAGGATTACGAAGCCCGGGTGCGAGGCTCCAACCTGCCGCCCTCCGATCAGGAAGAGATGATCCGCAACGCGGACAGGCTCTTCGCCAGCGGGTATCTCGAAAGCATCGCTGCCGATCCCCTACGTGTCATGTACGAGACCGGCGGCACGCCGATGGAACTCCCCGCTGATACGCGCGCCGCACTCCTGACTGGCGCACTGGAGGAGTGGGCGCTCGGGCCGGGACGCTCGGGAGAGCGTGTGGGTGAATTTGGCCTGCGGCGCGAGGATCTTTCCGCTATCGCCCGGCGAGAGGGCATCGATCCCGCCTCGCAACCGGGCGGCTGGGAGGCGTACCTCTCCAACCCCACGCGAGCACGCATGCTGGCACAGAGCCAGATGGAGTACCTGATGACGGAGGCGGGGTTTGAGGATCCCGTGGACGCCGTCGTCGCATTCTACATGGGCGAAGAGTTCGCCAATGGCGACTGGAGCAGAGGCGATCTGCCCCGGGGCGTGCAATCCGCATTGCGGCAAGCCCTGCCCGACTTCATGACGGGCCGTCCCGGCGTCCCCTCCACGTCAGACATACCTCTTACGGACGGGGCCGGTAACGCCCTCCCCGAGAGCCGGTACGACGAAATCGACCCCCAGCTCGTGCAGATAGCCCGGAACGTCTTCGCCCAGTTCGGCTACGACAGCCTGCCCATTCTTGACGCCGAGCGCGTCGACAACGCGGGGTACGGGGCGAGCAACAGCCAGCATGTCCTGCGACGCGAAGACGGCACGCCGACAGGTCGCAGGGGAGCCATAGACATCAGCGTGGCGCAACTCAGCATACCCCAACGCGTGCAGCTGCTGGAGGCGCTTTCTGTCGCCGGGGTGACGGGGATCGGCGTCTACAACGGCAATTTCATCCACCTCGATTTCGGTGATCGCAGGGCGTGGGGCAACCAGCTTGCGGATGGGTCGTGGGGCCCGGTCCCCAGCTGGGCATCCGAGGTCATAGGGCGGCACGTCAGGGGGGAAATTGACAGCGTCACCCTGAACCCGATGGGCGGTGTCAACCCGCGAGTGGCCGGCGCTGCAACGGGTGACATACTCGCGGCGCGGCAGGCCGCTATCGAAAGCCTGACGAACACGACCGCGCCCACCGCGCAGATGCGCGTGGATGCCCAGACATTCCTCGACGACAGCCTCGCCGCCTTCAGGGCGGGAGAAGACCTGCCCATGCGCTCGGAGATGGAGGACGCGCTGAACACGCTGACACCCTCCAACGCCCAGACGTACCGTGACAGGATCACGGAGGAGACGACGGTCGCGGCGCTGACCGAAAACATCGACGAAATGGACGCCGCCGAGCTTACCGGCCTGCTGAACCAAGTGGAAAGCCCGGCCATGCCCTACCGAGGCACCGACGTAGGGGAGACCATATACGACCGGACAGTGGCCGCCGTAGAGGAGGAGCAGCAGTACCGGCTGAGAGAGCCCGCCAACGCCGCGCATCGCGACCCGGATCTTGCGGCTTTGTGGGACGGCCTTACCATCAACATGGTATCCGGTGTCCCCGTGCCGCAGGTGTCGGGTCAGCAGGACGGCAGGAGCACGTTCCGAGACTACATCGAGGCGTCCACGCGCATACAACGCGAGCGCTTCGGCCTGTCTGACGCCGCGACCCAGACGCTGCCCAATCGTACACTAGCCGAGATGGCCCAGCACGTGGCCGCCATAACCCGCGATCCGGATATCTCTCCCGAAGAGGTAACCGAGCAGATGGCGGTGTTCGCCAACCGCATGGTGTGGATTTTCGGTGATCGGGCGGATGACGTACTCGTGGATGTGCTTGGTTTCATGCAGGGTGACACGGGGGCTGGAACGCCGGAGGCGGCGCTGACACGTCGCCTCACGCGAACCATGAGGGATGCCAATGTGGACACAGGCCCCTTGTCCGCCGTGCGCGACGACGGGCGGTCGGACGACACGGTATTCCTCATGGATACCACGCTCGGCGATGCGACGGAGGAAGATTTGGACAGACAGGCCTTGCAGCTGCAGGCCCTGCCAGAGGGTGAGCGCGTCGCGGCCCTGAACCTGATCGTGGACCCGGAGACGCGGGCCGCCGTGCGGGAGCGATTGCCGCGATGACCCATCGCCCCTTCATCACCGATAACGGGTCGAACGACGCCCTCGCGAATTTGTTCGGTCAGCCCGCGCTCCAAGACGGGGTAGCGGCCACGCAGGCAACCGAGAACTTCCTGCTCCTGCAGGGAAGGCTGGAGGAGCAGCTGGACGTGCAGCGACGCGCCGCCGACCGCGAGGCGCGGATGGCCGAGGCGGCGCGCGATGTAGGTGGTGCGCTCAGCGCCTTCGAGAGCATGCCTAACACCGGCAACCCATTCGTGGACGCCATGACATACGCTCCGCAACTGAGCAGAGGTCTGTTCGCCCCCCTGTCGGACACGGAGGCGCTGCAGGCCCACACGCGCGAGCGGGACGAAGCCTACACCGCCCTGACAACAGAATTTGGCCGGGTGGCGGAGGCCGTCGGGTCCGCGCGTGCGATAGAAATACTGACCGAGCAGGTCGGTGCGGAGGCTCTGGAAGGGCTGCCGCAGCTGGAGCAGATGGCGCGCGACGCGGCGCTGGAGATCGCGGAACAGGCGCAACGCGGAGACGTGGAACCCACTTCCGTGGAGATACCGGATGTCATAGGGGATCAATTCTCTCCTGAAGAGGCCGAGTATTTTCAAGAACTTATCGACACGCTAGGGGAGGAGACAAACCCCACCTCACGCGCGGCGCTGATCGCCGAGTTGGGGCAAATGGCACGCCGGGGTAGCAGCGTAGATCGTACCTCGGACCCTGCCAGCCTCCCGGAGCGCGAAGACCCGGTTGTGGATACGCAGACGCTGACAGATTTTCTCGATAACCTGCGCGACGCCCCGACACCTCCCGCAGAGGCCCCCACGGGATATGACGCTCTTCAGGCCGAGCAAGACGAGGCGCAGCGGAGTTTACTGCGGGAGATGCTGGACGGCGAGGAGGATCCGGCCATCCGGGCGGCTATAGAGGAGGAGCTGGCCGCGCTGGAAGTGCCGGAGGCAAATTACGACACCCTGCGCCAGTCGTTCGAGGCATATGCGGAGCAAAACCAGCGTATTGGCGGCGAGCTTGAGCGCTACCGCATGACCGCCATTCAAGACGCCTTCGCGGGCGTCGTACGAGACAGTCTCGGGCTGGTCCCCGGCTCGGTCGAGACCGTGGACTTACTGATGGCACCAGTGGTGGGCTTCTTTCGCGGCGGGGACGAGGCGTGGGACAGCGAAAACAACCGCACGCTTCGCTGGTTTTCCGACCGCATGAACGCTGCCATAGACCAGATCGCCCCGAACGATCCGGCGCGCGACGATCAATTCATGTCCCAGCTGGGCGGTGCCACGGGATCTCTTCTCGGCTTTTATGTTGCCGGAGCGGCACGCATCCCCGTGTGGGCCGCAGGCGCTGCATCGCAGGGCTCCATTCAGCACGAGCAAGCCATCTATGCCGACGCAGGGGCGCGCTACTGGCAGTTGATTTTCGGTCTTGGACTAGGTGCCTCGGAGGCCATTCCCGTGGATCGCGCCTTTCGCCGCATGTCCGACGCCTTCGGCCCGGAACGCTTCGCGCAGGTGCTGGCCAACAGCTCTGCCAGCTCGATGGAAGAGTTCATTCAGGAGTTCTCGCAATCCGCCGGGGAGGATCTCCTCCTGCGATATGGCTTCGGGGGCTGGCTGGGCGCGGATGCGGGCGACCCGACCCGAGAGATAAGTTTCGCCCAGTGGCTGCGACAGGGCGGCCTCGGGGCCATAACCGGCGCGGCTGGCGGCATGGCAACGTCCGGTTACGCGGCGTATGGGAGTGTCGTCGAGCCCATATGGACGGAGGCGGAGATACAGGACGGTCTGGCGCAGATCAGAGCGATCACGGCCAACGCTCCCTCGCGCTTTCAGGCCGCCGCCAACAACTTCGACGAGACTTTCTTCGATACGCTGCCCGAGGACACGGACCCCGCGAACATCGGAGACGCGCTGCGCGAGGCCGCCCAGATAGCCGCCCCCGGGGAAGACGCGCAAGTGGCACCCGTTATCACGGAGGGCGCACAGACGGGCGAGCAGGCTCCCTTCATCAGTCTGTCCGACACCGTTACGGAGGGTAATCGTCGCCTCGCCGAGCGTGCCATCGCCAACGAGGGTCGGGGCTTCGCGCCCGCTCCTCGCACAGTGATCGCGGCCCCTGCGGGTAGCGGCCTGCCCGACATTGCGGTGGGCGACCTCACGTTTGACGATTGGATCGCCAAGACGGAGGCCCTGCTCCCCGCCGAAGACATCACGCGCTTCAGCCGCTGGTATGAGGATCTGCGCAGCACGTTCGACGAGCTGTTCCCCGACCAGCCCGTGGTCGCGGAGCGCTACATGATCGGGTGGCTGGCGGCTAACCAAGCAGTGTCGCCCACAGCCGCTATGCGCGACGCCCTGCTGCAGAACGATAACCTCGCCACGGGCACCAACCAACCGCGCATCCAGCGCTTTGGTGCTGTGTCCGACCGTGTCCGCTCCATCCTCGCCGGGCAGACCCTCACGGGGGGCGTGGGGGCCAAGATCTCGGATTTCATCGACAGCGGGCGCAACAGCCCCACGCGCATGTGGACGGGTAACGCGACATCGACGGGCGCGCCCTTCGTGGTGGACCGGCACACGGCGCGCGACACGGGCATCGTGGACGCCCCGTTTCTCAGCGCTCTGGAGACGCGCGGCTACGCGATACCTGAGGGCGTGCAGGTGGACTTCCCCGGGGGGAAAGAAATCAACGTCAGCGGTCGCATGTACGAGAACAGGGCCGAGTTCGGACGCCGGCTGACCAACCACCTGAACGAGATCGGATGGCAGGGCAGGAGCGACTGGCAGCCCCGCGAGGTGCAGGCCGTCGGCTGGCACGCCACGCTGCGCCTGATGGATAGCCGCGAGGGTACTCCTCAGGAGGCCGTGTCCGAGAACAGCTACACGATGGCCTTCGAGATCGTGCCCGGTGACACGTCCTCGCACCCCCTCGTGCGGACCATGGCCGAGCGGCTCAAAAACCTCCCCCCGGCGGCGCAAAACCGCATCACGCGCAAGCACGCCCAGCGGGCACAGGACATAGCCTTCAGGGTCAGCAACGCCTCGGCTGCCACGCCCGTTTTCACGGGGCAGGGGGGCTGGCAGGGCGCGCTGTCCATCAATGTATCATCGCAGCTCTTCGCCACGCGCGATCAGGCACAGGCGACGGCGGCCTCGCTGGGCTACCTGCTCGATCAGGACGCCATGTTCGCGGCGCGGCTCACCCCGGCCACGAAAAGCTCCAAGACCTACGCCATCACCGTTACGTGGCCGCGCGGAGAGTTCACGCGCACCCAGCACGCGGAGGCCTTCGACAAGATCCGCGTAGCCGCGCCCGAGGGCTTGATTGACGGCTTCACCAGCGTGATCATGCCAGATGGCAGCGAGGGTATCCGTATCGTGGCCGGGGGTACGGGCGCACAGGCGAAAAAAATCCGCGCCTTCATGGGCATCAACGATGACATGGTGTTCGACGAGAGCAAACCCTCGCCCATGGATGTGGCGTTGGGGCCGACGGCCTTCCACCCCATGCGCAGGGATGCCAATGCCCAGTTGGCAAACGCCGACGTGGTCTATATTGAGAATGACTGGACGAAAGAGGGGACTGACTATGAAAACCACTATCGCGACGCGACAGGACGAGATTTCCCTGCCGAGCTTCATTCAGCTCGGGAAACGCTCCATGGCCAGCTCGCCGCCGAAATCCTCCAAGAGGAGCAGCGCTCCGAGCGCGCCCAGCGAGGAAGAGTGGAAACGCTCGCTGCGCAGGCCGGAAGCCAACCCTTTGCCGACGAAAAAGGAAACCTGACCCTTACCCACTGGTCGAACGAACCCCGGCCAGTATTGGACCCCGCGCAAGCGGGGACCGGGCCCCTGCTCGGCGGCGAACGGCGCATGGGCTGGAAGCATGTCTTCTTGGGTGCAGGCGTCGGTCAGGAGGGCGGCTACCGCAAGGAGAACCTCGGGCCGTATCGGCACGAGCTGACAATCCCCGCCGCTCGACTGTACAATCTGGCCGAAGACCCGATGGGCCTGCGCGCCAACGAGGGCGCTACACCCGAGGCGCGTGTGGATCTCGCCGTCTCCCGGGTGCGCGAGATCGGCTACGCGGGGTATTTTAACCCCTACCACGAAGCGGGTGCGGTCGTGGGCCTGTTCAATCAGGTGGCGGCAGACAGTATCGTGGACGAGCGCGACGGCAGCGACGTGCTCAGCGATGACTTCGACGCCCAGATCAGCACGCGGGCGGACATCACGGAGACGCCGGAGTTCAAGGCGTGGTTCGGCGACAGTCAGGTGATGGACGAGAACGGCCAGCCGCTGGTGGTGTACCATAGCACCAAGGCCGCCTTCGAAGACTTCATGCCGATGTCCCACTTCGGCACCACGCAGGCGGCGAATGATCGCATCGAGGTGAACAGTAAGTTCCACCCCGACTTTCTGGGCGTAGCCTCCCTCACCTATGCGCGCCAGCGCATCATCCCCGCGTATCTGAACATCCGAAACCCCCTGAGCGTGGGCGCGGAAAAGGGTATGATGGGGTCGTGGGAAACCCCCTATGACATGACCCGCCAGATTATGACTGCGGTCACGTTCTCGTCCACAGACGGGGGGACGAAGACGGGTACCATCGAAGCCATTCTCGACGATATGGCTGGCGTGGACTGGAATAGCGCAGAGCTGGAAGAAACGCGTCCCCTCTTCGAGCGTCTCGCCACGGCGCTCGAAGAGCTGGGTTATGACGGCGTCGTTTACGAGAACGTAATTGAGGATCCGGGCAGCACCAGCTACGTCGCCCTTCGCCCCGAGCAGATCAAGGGCGTCTTCAACCGGGGCGAGTTCGACGCCAACAACCCCGACTTCCTCGCAGCCGAGGGCACGCCTCCGCGCGAGGGAGGGCGCGGTACGGCCTCCAATCGCGCGCCCTACAAGGGCGAGCCGACGCGCCCGACCGAGGGTGTGCCCACGAACGAGGTCAATGCCGAGATCGAGCCCATGTCCCTGCAGGACATCTCCCGACGCTTCCGCACCGTCATGGGCGTCGTGGCCAATCAGGGCCGCTTCACGCTCAAGGGCAGCGAGATCATGGGGCAATACAGCCGTAAGCAGGGCACGATCCGTCTGCGCAACATGAGCGACGTCTCCACCCTCTTTCACGAGGCCGGGCACGACCTGTACGACAGCATGGACGGCTCCATGAGGCCCCTCGTCCAAAGCCACCGCAGGGAGATCCTGCGGGCCGCCGAGGAGCTGTACGAGGGTAATCTCAGCGGCAAGCCGCGCGAAGCGAAACTGCGGGAGGGTTACGCCGAGTTGTTCCGCCTCTTCGTGCAGAACCGAGAGGCCGCGCGTCAGTTCGCCCCCGGCTGGACCAAGGCGATGGAGGATCTCCTGACCCGCGAGGCACCCAAGATCCTCTCGGGCATCAACGACGTCGGCACGATGTATAAGTCGTGGAAGATGCAGTCATCCGCGAACGAGTTCCGCTCCATGATCGCCTCCGCCACCCCCAACACCACCGCGCAGGCACTCATGCAGCAGGTGCACGAGAAGGGTGCACGGGAGACGGCGTCCGCCCTTTTCCGCTCCGTCGGTCAGGCCTTCGTCAACGACTACGTGGATCACATCTATGGCCTGCAACTTCTGACATCGCGCCTGCTCAACGCGACATCGCGCACCGAGGCCGGGCTGCTTGATCTGAAGATGGCCGACGACCCGGGCAAGCTGGCGCAGCTCGTGAACAACTTCACCGGGTCGGCCATGCGACAGATGACGACCGACGGCGTCATGCGATACCACAGCACCGAGGCCATGGCGGCACCTTTGCAGAAGGCTCTGGAGGTGTCGCAGGGCGTGAAAGAGGGGGACAGGCTGCGCAAGCTCGATGAGCAGAGGCAGAAAGACTTCGCGGCGTATCTTGTGGCCCGGCGCGTCGCGGCGCTGGAGGAGAGGGGCGATCTGGAGCGCGACGCCGTGAACGCCTCCCCTCAGGCGGCTCAACAGGTCATCAAGGAGATGGAGAGCAAGTACGGCGACAGCTTCACCCACGGCGCGGATCTTGTGCGCGGGTACGGCAGGGCCCTCTGGGTGCGGATGCACGACGCAGGGCTGATCACCCCCGAGCAGTTCGTGGGCATGGAGGAAGACGAGTTCTACGTGCCCCTCCTGCGCGACATGAGCGACACGGGCGGCGATATGGGCACCATCATGCGCAACATGACCAACCGGACGGGCGAGCTGCGCCGCGTGGTCTTCCAGCTGCGCGGATCCGACAGGCGCGTGATCGACCCCATGCAATCGCTGATCCAGAAGACCATCGCCGTCGAGAGCATGATCGCCCAGAACGACGTGCGCAAGGCGCTGGCCCGGTTGACCGACAGGGCGGGGCGCGAGGCCGGTCGCTTCGTGGAAAATATCCCGGCCACGGATCCCCGCGCCATGCGCGTCTCCACGGCGGATCTCGTGCGCAAGCTCACGAACGACGACAGTATCGGGACAGCGGAGGCGGAGGAGCTGTCGATCATCCTGCAGCCCTTTCTTGAGAATAACCACGAGTTGTCCTTCTTTCGCCACGAGACCACGGGCACGCGGGGAGAGCCAATCATCTTCTACCGCGACGGCGGCAAGGTGAAGGCGCTGCAGATCAATGACCAGAGCGTGGCGGCGGATGTCGTCAACGCCCTGAACGGGCTGGGGTCAGAGGCGCAGGGTACCCTGTTCGAGTTGATGGCGCTCAGCTCCAACGTATTCCGGGCCGGGATCACGAGCTGGCCCGACTTCATCCTCGTCAACTTCGTGCGCGACCAGCTCAGCTCGTGGACGGCCACGGATGTGGGCTTCAAACCCTTCTGGAGCGGTCTGAAGGGGGTGGGCAACGAGCTTCTGCAGACGGAGTGGGCGCGAAAATACAACATCTTTGGCGGCATCATGGGCGGCGCTGGCGTGGCCCAGTTCGACAGGGCCCGGATCGCGCGGGATCTCAGGGCCCTGACTGGCAAGGGCTACCTGACGAATACGTTCGAGGCCACGCCCACGGGCATGCTACGCGGTCTGGCGCACGTCACGGAGGTGACGGAGACAGGCACGCGCATCGGGGTCTTCAAGGCCGCGTACGAGCGTGCGCTGGCCGACGGGCTCACGGAGTGGGAGGCGGGCATCGAGGCCGCGCACACGGCCACTGACATCGCCTCTTTCGGCCTGCACGGATCCAAGACGCTGGCCGTCCGCCGCCTGATCCCCTTCCTGAACGCCAACATTCAAGGTCTCAGCAAGTTCGTGCGCACGCTGGGGGCGACGGAGGTTGCCCGGCGGCGCGGTCTCATGTTCGCCCTGCGGTCGTATTTCCGCAGCATCGACGGGGACCAGACCCTGACACGTAATGAGCGTCGGGCCATTAACACGGGCCGCAAGGCGTGGATGAAGATGGCCAGCTTCGGGTTGATCGGGGCCCTGATCCACTTCCTGTTCAAGGATGACGAGGATTATCAGGAGGCCAGCGAGTACCTGCGGGTCACGGGCTGGGTCATCCCCACGGGGAATGGCCGTCTCGCCTACATACCGAAACCCTTCGAGTGGGCGATCTTCTCCAACATCATCGAGCGCGGGCTCGAAGCAGGCGGCGGCGACCAAGCCGCCATGGCACGCATGCGGCGCGGTTTGCGGGAGATGATCTCCCTGCCCACGCAGCAGCCCCTGATCACGGCCATGGTGGAGCACATGGCCAACCGCGACTTTTTCTTCGGCCGCGAACTGGTCCCGCAGTGGCTTCAGGCTGAGGCGCGGATCGACAGCCAGCTGGCCGTGAACGCCTACACGTCGCAGCTGGCGCGTGACATAGGCGCGATCACGGGTTGGCGGCCCATCATCGTGGATCACTACCTGAGCAGCATGGGTGCCAGTGCGGCGCGCGACGCGAGCACGGTCTACAACCAGATCATGTCCCCCGTGGATATGAGCCTAGACGCCGTGGACGCCCCCATCTTGCGGCGCTTCATTAGGGACGCCAGCCGCTCCAGCACGGCGGTCAGGGACTTCTGGGAGCGCATGTCGGGCACCACGGGCACCTTCCAAGGCTCCTACCGCGCGTACAGTCGCTGGCTTGAAAGCGGCAACCCCCTGATGACGGAGCGCAATCTTGCCGCGCTGCCGGAGGAGGAGCGGGTCTACGCCCTGCTGAACGAGCATTTCTCCGCCGACGAGAAGAGGCTACACCCCCTGCGGCAGGCACGCGACATCTCGTCGGTTGCCTCCCAGATGAGACGTGACATCCGGTCAGAAGCCGGTCTGGCGGACACTGACGCACTGGCGGTCATCCAACTGTCGGCGAGCGACCGGACGCAGCTCTCCACCCTGTTGCAGGACTACGCCACCCGGGCCGCGCGCAACTCCCTGATCCTGATCGAGGCCGAGGGTTGGGGTCACCGGGATCCGAGCGATCTGGGTATGATCGAGGCCGAGATCGCCGCGATCTCTCCCGCCGTGCGCGACGAGCTGCTGCGCCGTCGGGCTGCGGCACGGATTTACGACGACGCCGTTATACAAGAGTTGTGGCCCGAGGCGCGGGAGCGCCTGCTGACGGACGGGGAAGAGGCGGATCTGGAAAGTCTATCCTCGGGGGCGAGGAGCTGGTAGAAAGATGGTAGCATGGCACGAGGTATGAACACATGACCGCACCATATAATCGCGTCTGGGTGCTCACGAGTACCACGGGTACGGGCACGCTGACGCTGGGCAGCGCGCGTTCGGGATACCAGTCTTTCGCCGACGGGGGCGTGGCTGACGGGGCGACGGTTGCGTACGTCATCGAGGACGGAGCGGGGTGGGAGATAGGTCTGGGCACCTACACCGCCACCGGGACCACGTTGACACGATCTGTTGTTGAAAGCAGCAATAGCGACAGCGCTCTGGACCTGTCGGGCAACGCCACGGTATTTCTGACCGTTCACGCGAGCGATCTCGGTCGGTGGGACGCTTTCGTGGGCCCGCGTTTTGACACGATGGCCGCCTTCGAGGCCGACCAGCTTTTGACTTTCGGGACCAATCAAGCGGGAACCATCGCGGAGAACGGCTATGTCGTGATCGGCAGTCAGATGTTCCAGTTCGCGGCAGACGCCGCCGGTGATGGGCACTATACGACTGCCGGCGGTGTCGAGGTGTACGAGGCCGGCCCCAACTTCTCCACCCGCGCACGCATGGTTGCGGCCAAGGCGCGGATGGATGCGGCGGGCGATACTGTCGCGGTTGGAACTATTTGGTTTGATGATCTCGGTCAGTATCGGTTTCTTGATGATGGAAACACAGACATCGCCGGAATGACCGGGTGGAGCGCGGATATAGCGGTTTCTGGCACCGTCGATGGTCGGGATGTAGCCGCTGATGGCACCAAGCTGGACGGCATTGAGGCATCCGCTGACGTAACCGACACCGCCAACGTCGGTGCAGCAATTGATGGTGCCACGGCTAAAACCACCCCCGCAAACGCAGACACGGTGGGGTTGATTGATAGTGCTGCGGTGAATGTCCTGAAAAAAATGTCGTGGTCAAACCTGAAATCATCACTAGCGCAGGCATCAACCACAGATACCACGGCTGGAAAGTTTATGACCCCCGGCGCATTCGGCTTGGGTGGAGGGGTGATCCTATACACTGGAGATGTTGACGATTACACATTACCAACTGGCAGATACTACGCCGAGAGTGGATCGACAGGAACCAAACCGGGTGGCTTTGGTTTTCTTAATGTTGATCGTCGCGGCCCAAACAACCGATCTTCGCAAATATGGTTCGCCGACGATGGTTCGATTTACACAAGAATATTTGTTGTTTCAGCTTGGACGCAATGGGTAGAGGTGGCAACCAAATATGTGTTTGCATCCAGATCTGCCTTTGTTTCATGGGCAGCGACAGCCTCCGTTGACACAGGAACGACTGTTAGCGTTCTCATTGGAGGTCCGGCGGGAGCCATTCAATTCGTCTATGACGGGACAACCACATCAGTTTCAGATGCAACCGGGTGGGCACCTGTAGCACCTG
>Ga0316207_10001131_pt1 | contig 35057 bp, 13 predicted proteins | sample 6weekpyrite_MG_FD_204943 | JGI IMG/M metagenome (GOLD analysis project Ga0316207, IMG submission 204943) | Microbial mat bacterial communities from mineral coupon in-situ incubated in ocean water Damariscotta River, Maine, United States -... | ecosystem: Environmental > Aquatic > Marine >... | reverse complement strand
CGATATACCGGCAGTTTTAAAAGGACTGCAATACATTTACACAACAGAAAATATACGAGAACGTGTCTTTGCATTATTGGAATCTGCATTACCAAAAGATATCAACCAGGACACTGGACGTCCCGGCATGGAACTATGGAAAATATTTGTATTGGCAACCTTGAAGTTAGGCATCAATAGTGATTTTGATCGATTGCAAGAACTCGCCAATAGTCATTTGCCACTCCGACAAATGTTAGGCCATTCTGGATGGGAAGATACATACCACTATAAACTGCAAACAATCATTGATAACGTAAACAAACTCAAACCGTCATTGCTCGCGGACATCAATCAAGTCGTCGTAGAAGCCGGACACGAATTATTAAAAAAAAAGTTATCCGATCCATTAATCGGGCGATGTGATTCATTTGTCGTTGAAACAGACGTCCATTATCCAACTGACATTAATTTGCTGTGGGACGCAATGCGAACGCTGATAACAATATTGGGTCGAGCTTGCCAAAAGCACAATATAAAAGAATGGCGACAATATTGTTACAACATCAAGCAGTTAAAAAAATTATTTCGAAAAATTCAAAACGCACGCCATTCTAATTCAAAAGATCCAGAAAAAAAACAAAAAAGACTAGACGAAATACATCAGTTATATCGAAATTATTTAACCGCTGCGCAATATTACCTAACAAAAAGCGAACGTATTTTAGAGCAACTGATGTGGCAAAGTGACGTAGCAACAATATTACAAATAGAGCATTATACAAAGCATGCAGAAAGGCAAATCGATCATATTGAAAGACGGGTTTTAAAAGGCGAAACCATACCTCATAAAGAAAAAGTATTTTCCGTTTTCGAAGAACACACAGAATGGGTCAGCAAAGGAAAAGCAGGCGTTCCCGTCGAACTGGGTGTTCGAGTCTGTGTTTTAGAAGACCAACATCAATTTATATTACATCACCGAATCATGTGGAATGAAACCGATGACATGGTAGCCGTTCCAATGATAGAAGCGGCACAACAACGTTTTCCAGCACTCGCACAATGTAGTTTTGACAGAGGATTTCATTCAATCAAAAATCAAGAAGAACTCAGCAAGCGACTTGAAACAACCATATTGCCCAAAAAAGGCCGATTAAATAAGGAAGAAAAAGAACGAGAAACGAGTGAAGAATTTCGTGCAGCGCGACGACAGCATTCAGCGGTTGAATCCTGTATTAATAATTTGGAAGTGAGAGGAATGAACCGATGCTTATCCTATGGACGAAGCGGCTTTGAACGGCACGTGGGATTATCGATACTTGCATGCAATCTGCATCGTATCGGATTAATTCTACAAAGAAAAGAACGCGCCCGTTTAGCAAGAGAAAAACGTCGCTTAGAAAAAATAAAACTCGCTGCCTAACACCAATTCATTTGCAAGAAACGAGAGTAAAAATACCGAAAGGTAGGATTCTGCATGCATTGAATTTTACAAATATTCATAAAAATGATTGTTAAATTTACGATTACGTATTTAATGTTAAGTATGGAAAAAAATGCTTGGCAAAGAATCATCACGGACGGTTAAATATTAACCTTTACGTTCAAAGCAAAGGGTTTTCGTACGGGCACTATCATATGCTAAATTCGGTCGATTTAGTAAAAGCTTTTCGGGTATTGGCTTTCTAAATATTCGATATAAAAGGAAAATCGCAAATACACCACCAAGAGACCACCCACAAAGCCAGAAAATTAAAACGCACCACCTTTACCTTCAATCACTTGGGCAAAGGCACTTGTAAAACCCATGTAACAACTACCTAGCCAAAATATGAGAAATAATCCGATGAAGTAACGCAATATACTCCCATTTGTGTTAGGTATGGAAACCTGTTTGTATCCATTGTGTTGGGATAGTTATATTTTTGATCCTTGGGGTACTGATGTAGTCACAACTTATCCTTATTTGTTAGGCACTTCAATGCGACACTTCCGACTCATACTTATCTAATTTTTCCGTTTTTGCTGCAACACAATTAACTATATTCACACCTGCCATAACCAAATATTTAGCTCCTTCTGTATTCAATTTTGTTAAGCCAGCCTCATTAATTTTCCCATACACATAGGCCATTAACAACTTTTCAGGATTTGATTTTATATATTTCTGAATCTCTACTTTCTTTTTTTTGGATTTTAATACATCTATTCGCTTTAGATGATTTACGTAACTGTTCATTTGTATTTCATAGTCAGTCATACTTACCTCTTCGATAATTATGTCTGAGTATTCTAAAGCTAAAGAGGTAACTATCAACAGTCCAACAATCACGTCAACCTGCTCTAGACTATTACCTTCATAGTGCAAATCTATAACGGACTTCATTAATAACGGTTGCTTACAATTTATTTCATCTAGATATTTCTCTGATTCAATCAAGGTCATCGAATCTGCTTTCTTAATCGCCTCAGTCAGTGCAGCACTTCTAATTTTTCCCATCTACGTTCCTTTTAGCCTTCGAGGCGTTTTATATTTAGCCTAACCATTGCGTGTGGGGCTGGGGCTGGGGCTGGGGCTGGCGATGGCAATGCGATGCGGTTGACAGTCCCATACTGTCATTATAAGGCGATGATTGATTAATGCGCAAATTCACCCTTTATTAGATGTACCATCTTTAGTAGAAATTCTTAGCTCATTCCAAGGATTATTTTCATCAATCGGATTATACCATTGCCCTACAACCTCTGAGTCTAATAATTTCTCCAAGTTAATGCCATCCGCTATGTGTCAAGGTAACTGTCACACGGGGGCTTGAACTAATACAATAAACGTATTAGACACACAAGACTGGGATCAGTGGTTGACGGAAGTGTCACTTGGTTTTACTAAACTGGCGCGAGAAGACAAGCAAAATCAAGCCACGATTTCGACAATCCACTGAATATGTATGTCAGGTTTTTTACTCAATGCATGGTTGATCTTCAAAATGTTTGAAATAAATATCGCCAAATGTATCTTCCAATGTACGCAATTCGTCGCAAGTTAATGTATAAACATTTAATACTTTCAGTGATTCTATAGTTGACATATTTGCAAGTAAAGATATATCTCCAGTTAAACCAGAATTGTAAATGTCAAAATATTTCAATTTATCTAACTTACTAATTGTCTCTAATTCTAAAGTATCTTCTCCACTGATTGTTAGGTGTTCGAGTTCAGTGAGCGCTTTAATATATGAAATGTCGTGAGAAACTTCACTAATACTCAAGTAAACTAAATTAGTTAACAACTCAATATTACTCATGTCTGTCAAATTATTTTCATTCTGGATTGATAGCCATGCTAAGGATTCTAGGCTTTCTAAATTTGGAAATGAATTCATTCCCGTAGAGTCAAACCCTAAATGGAGCAAATCTGGCAACAGGCCTAATTCCATAATCATTTCATCTGTAAGCTCGCTACCTTCAAGCCCCAAATATTCTATCGATCGTACTGACGCAATAGTTCTGATGTCATCGATATTAAATGAACTTATAGAAATTTGACTAATTTTGGGCAATAATTGAAAAGTTGAATACTGCAAAACGGGATTATAAGACAAATAAACGCTTTTTAATTCAGTTAATGACCCAAGTGGTACAATACTTTTTATTTGATTGTGCTCTAAGTAAAGAGTGTTAAGATTTTTGAATCTACCGATTCCGGACAAATCTTTGACTTCCATATGCTGACAATATAATTCCGTAACTTCATCGTCGGCGGTGACTTCTAATTTTTCAATGCATTCTAATAGATTACTATCAATAATTCTTTGTCCATTGCCGCATGAATTCAAGCATAGAAATATAATAAATAATAATATTTTTCTCATAATTTTTCTTTTAAAATATTACAGTTAAATAAACGAGGCCTAGTGGCTCGTTATTTCGTTTTAGAGATTTGTTGTTTGCACCATTATTCTTTAACGCGCTTCCATTCATCATGAATACTTATACGATATGCGCTCCAGCCAGACGGTAAATCAGCGATTGAATACAAACTCTCATCTCTATCTACCACTTCGCCCATACCTACCAATAATAAATCTTCCGGCTTGTTGGTAGTACCACAAGTGAATGCCCAAGAATCATCATCTTTAAAATGTACTACACTCAAAATTGGTAGATTTTCATGGATTACTTGCCGTGTAGTGATTGTAGCCACATTTCGCTCTTGATCGAAGATCCATTGTGTTTCATTAGGCTCTACGGGTTGTTCCGTCATCGGTGAAAATCCTATTAGAATAATTTTTAAAAAAAACAGTATTTGTTTTTATTTTTTCTCTCCAAGTAACCGGGAGACATCACTGCCGCCAAACTCCCTAAGAACCAAACGTGCAAGTTTCCTCACATACACATAAGGCTCAAGCATAACGGATAAGGATAGGTGCTTTTATCCTACTGTCTAAACTCATTACGAGCCTTGACTAGCTTTCGCAAATTCTTCAACTTTCTCGGTGCATGTTCTGCCCACATAATTTCTGCGCCATCCTCTAGCTCATTGTATATAGGGAGTAACTCTGTTACACCTTCCAATACCCATTGAACTGGAACTCCATCAGGGCCTCCCCTATATGGATTTGTATCCATTTTTGCAAAATCAATCACTTTGTTATAAGCCTCATCAAGATCACATGCTTTTACAATGATTGTATTTTCCCACGACGTAAATCTCTCTTCTGTATCGTCGTTATCGCCATTTTCAAGTTCGATGAATCTTATTAAATATGAACCAACATACCATCCTACAGGTGATTTGTTTTTGTCATTCATTGTGTATTCTTACGCACCTAGCAGTTGAAATAACGAGACGATTGCGAATAACCGTTTTTATTATAATCAATAACTTAATACTTTTCAGTATCTCCTTATTTACAAACATACGTGACAGATGAATTATATCGGTTTTGAAAGAGAAAATTATGGGCGAATGCACAAAACGCCGCCAAAACTAAGCTTTTGGATCAAGTTCGCCTGAAATGCAGCCAAAAACACAATAGCCCGCGAACCGAAAAGGTCAACACCCTCTGGATTTGGCGAATTGCTTTATTTAATCAAAAGAAACATCCAAAATTACTCTGCAAAACGGAAATTGAGAAGTACTTAAATTTTCATGTCCAGTCAATAAGAACGCGTCTGCGAGCATGCAATCCACAGCTCTCAACGCAAACGTTTTTTTTAAACTGGAGATGTCATATAGCACCAAGTTTTATCGCTGTTATTAAGTCAGGATTTTCAGTCCGAAATCCGCTGAATCGTAATTGATAAAAAAGCAGGATTGAATAATTGTCGTATATTTGCAACAGTGCAAATGAAGGTTTGGCACCAATTCTTTTAAGGTTCAATCAGTTTTTAAAAAACCCACTAACTTGCTAATGTTTGATAAAAATTTAACGTAGTCATGTCAATTATATGCATGTAATAAAACTGTAAAAAATAAATTCCTAGTCATCGGTGTAAATTTCAAAAGTGATGAATCCCATGCAATTACTTAGTACGCATAAAACTAAAATATGCGATGTTTTTGTTCAAGATGACTATTGTCAATTTGAAATACGATCGATGTAAAATAATTTTGAAATTACAATAAATTTTAAACGAAATTAATATACTAACCAATTCATTTAAACTAAACGCCCCGATTCAATATTAATAAAAACTGAATTTTTCATTAAAACCACTTGTATTCCTATCAAAAAATAGAATAACATTTAGGGGTAAATGAAAAAGAATCAACAATCAAAATTAATCATAAGATTCACTTAGGAAAAAAACTAGGCAATGTGAGTATTAATAATTTTTCGCAATGAAAAGTTGAGCACTGCCCATAATCGATTTTGTAGTTTTTTCAATTCTACAATTTGCTCTCATTCTTGTTATTAAAAATAGAGCAGAAAATCCAAAGATCGTAAATAAAACGTTTTAAAATTGAACGCAACACAAAAAATAATATAGGGATACATCTAGCTGTGAATAAGGAAACAAGAATATTCAGCAAATTTAAGTTATTTGTTTTATTGGCTTTTTATTTTTTCTGTCATACGGCAAATGCACTTATTCCAGAGCCTCCAAATATCATATATGGCATTGTAACAGTTGATGGCGAAACCGTTTCGCGCACAAAAACCCAAGTAAAAGTCCAATTATCAGTCAACAGTAATGTCATTAAAACGTATACGCTTGGTGATAGTATCTCTGCCGGAGATCATTTTATTCTGACGGCGAATATCGACGCCCTTGAACCTCGATCGCCAAATTCAGTAAGAGTAGGCGACAACGCGGAAATTATATTATTAGTTGATAATGAAGTCGCACTACAATCATCCTTAGTCATCCAGAATCGTGGAACCATTAGGCGATTAGATCAAAACTTAGCACCTACAGTTGATACTAATGGTGATGGAATTGAAGATGGTTATGCTATTGCGGGGATTTATGCACTTGTCAGTTCCGATGGCAGTTCTATTACAAGTCGAACATTAGATCCAACAAATGATGATCCCGCCAATACAGGAACAAACGGCGATGAAAATACTGTCACAACAACGAACAACAAACCTACGCTTACCATTCCTGAAGATTTAATTATTGTTGCAAGTGGTTATGTTTCCAATGTTGATTTTGGGAACGCGCTTGGATTCGATGAAGCTGATGGTGAACTCACAGTGTCTCCAGATTCCAGTGGACCTTTCAAGTCAGGGAATCATGTTATTACATGGAGTGCAACAAATTCTTCTGAACAGACTACCACTGCAACTCAAAATTTAATAATAATACCACTAGTGGAATTATCGCCCAATCGATTTGTTGAAGAGGGCAGTTCAATCGACGTGGAATTTACCCTTAGCGGCGAAGCTGCAGCATACCCCGTTATTATTCCTTATAGCATATCCGGTTCTGCTGATAGTAATGATCACAATGCAGTAAATGGTGAACTTGCAATTGCGGAAGGTAGAGTTGGATCAATATCACTTCAAATATTAGAAGATAGCATTCAAGAGCCTGATGAAACCCTCGTGATCACTCTGGGAGATCCAGTTAATGCAAGAAAAGGTGGCAAGCAAGTACAAACGATTATCTTAAGTGAACAAAATGTTGTGCCACAGATTGCTTTGTCAATAAAACAAAATGGACTCAATACGCGAAAGATTACCAAAGATGGGGGGCAGGTTACCGTCAGTGCATCAATTAGTGATATCAACAAAGCAGATACCCACGATATAGATTGGTCAAAATCAGATAATGTTTTGATACCCCCAACAGATCTAATTAGTACAAGCTTTTCAATTGACCCAACTCAGTTAATTGAAGGTGTCTATAAACTTTCCCTTACTGTCAGTGACTCAGGCTCTCCCTCAAAAGAGGCGCACACAGAATTACTCATAGACGTTATTGAAATTGCACCCACCTTAGCTGCAAGTAACGATAGCGATAACGATGGAATAGATGATCTATCAGAAGGTTACACAGATGATGACCAAGATGGCATTCCAAATTATTTAGACGCGATGGAAGAAACCAACTTACTTCCAATAAAAAGTGATGCAATTGGTTCTTGGTTAGTGGCAACGGAAAACGGGTTACACATAAGCATGGGTAATACGGCGTTCAAGCTAAATAAATCAACCCCTCTAATTTCACTGAATGAGGCAGGTTATGTGGCTTCTGCTGCTGATCTCGAATCTAATTTAGAAGTAGAAAAAGCGGCATATGTCGACTTTATAATACAAAACATTCCCATGCATGGATCCACAGTTAAAACAGTTATTCCACTCAGTGAGCCTATTGCTCAGAATGAGACATTTAAATTGTATTCCAATGAAAATGGTTTAGTTAAATTTATCAGAAATGAAAATAACAACATTATGTCGGCCACAGGTAACGCAGGCGTTTGCCCATCCCCTGGTAATGAAAACTATACAGCAGACCTAACTGAAGGAGATTATTGTTTACAAATTTCAGTCAAAGATGGTGGGATTAATGACGCCGATCAGAGAGAGGATGGTATTATTCAAATTTTAGGTGGCATATCTCCAATAAATGTAAACGTAAAATCTAAAGCCGGATCAAGTGATAATAGTGATGATGATGGGGCATGTTTTATTGCAACAGCTGCCTATGGTAGTTACTTATCCTCAGAAGTGAAAATATTACGACAATTCCGTGACGAGTACTTACTCACAAATCCCCTCGGACAACAATTCGTCGAAACCTATTATGCGCTATCACCACCCATTGCAGATTTCATTGCGTCAAATGAAACATTCAAAACACTGACTCGTTGGTTGTTAACGCCAATCGTCTATAGCGTTAAATACCCAATGGTTCTTCTATTGCTCGTGTTAATTATGATAATGCGATTAGCAAAACGCTATCGCAAACACAACAAAATGCCCGAATCTTCAAGCTTTTCTATGTAGAAATTTCAGTAATATGATTCGATTTATGTTTAACAATTGCTTGCAAACCAATCTCAAACATCTCTCTTCACTATTTGATAGCGGCAAGAGTAAAGTGGTTTGCTGGATTTAAACCGCCCATAGACGTTCATGGAGCCAGTCCTAGATGACAATAAAAATAATCAGGATGATCATTTTAACTGTGGTCACAACAACCATGTTATGGGCTGCTGATAAAAACGGTGTTTCACCCAATACCGTCTCCTTGCCTTCAGGTCCGGGTTCCATTGAAGGCATGGGCGAATCCTTTCAACCCATGCTTAACACTGGCACCGCACGCTATGCCGTTAACATTGCCTTGCCCAGTGGTATCGCTGGTTTTACCCCAGAAGTCACCCTGCAGTATGATTCGGGTTTGGGTGATGGGCCGCTTTCACTTGGTTGGTCCTTCGGACCTGGATCCATTAGTCGTCAAGTCGATAAAGGCTTACCCCGTTACATCGATGAAAATAATAAACTCGACGACGATTTTGACAACAGCATTGATGAAGCTGATGAAATCGATACCTTTGTCGGACCCGATGGCGAAGAACTTGTGCCGTTTGATAATGATATCTATCGCGCGCGCATCGAAAATAAATTTGCCCGTTATACTCGCACAGCAAATGGTTGGTTAGTGGAATTAAAATCCGGTAGCAAACTTTATTACGGCCAATCCACCCAATCGAGAATTACAAATTCCGACGGAACAAAAATATACCGTTGGTTATTGGAAAAACAGGTAAGCCCACATGGCAACCAAATCGACTACACCTATAGCCGTTTAGCCGGCTCAACTAATCAAAAATATCTCAGTGAAATTCGATACGGCCCAAGCCAATCCCCCTGGGATGTTTTTTATTTTGCCCATTTCAGCTATGAAGACAAATCCGATTGGCGCAAAGACTATCGCAGCGGTTTTGAAATAAAAACCAAACACCGCTTAAAAAGTATAGAGATTGGCATCCAAGGTTTTCAACCGGAACAATGTGCACCAGGCGATTGGAATGGAGATGAAACACAAGACGCCCTCATCAGTCGATATACTCTGGAATACAAAAATTTTAATTCAACCAGCAGTCAACTCAGTAAGGTCACCCGATTTGGCTCTGATGGAATAAATTATTTACCACCCATCACGTTTCACTATGGTGAAAACGCTCCAAAAGAAACGCTACAGCAAATCGGTTCAGAAAACACACCAATCACTGTAATGGACAGTGAACTGGTGGAACTGGTAGACCTCAATCGTGATGGTTTACCCGACATTTTAAAAACCGATTATTACGGTGGTATTCATCAAGTTTATCAAAATCTTGGTATGCAACAACTAAATGGTAGCGCCGTGATTCGCTGGGATTATCCAAAATTATTCAATAGTAAAGATGAACTCGCTGCGAAATTACATTTGGCAGAAGATCGCGTCAACTTAGCTGATATGAATGGAGATGGCATATCAGACTTTGTTCATACTACCTTAGACAAACAAGTCCGTTATTTTCCCAACCTTGGAAATTTTAGTTGGGGTGCCAAAAAAGACATGAGCGTTCAAGAAAAAGCACCACCTGCACCCTTTGCTTTTGAACACGTTACAACAACGGATATCGACTTCAATAAACACATGGACGTAGTGTCCAGTAACGAGACGGGTTACACCGTTTGGTTTAACTATCAAGACGGAAAATATTCAAAACCCGTATCAACCAGCGGCGCGACTCATCAAGGGAATGTGTTATTGATTTCTGATGTTGGTTTTTCCTTTGCGGACATAAACGGTGATCGTCTTAATGATGCCACCCGCATTCGCCCAACATCCATCATTTATAGCGCCAATAAAGGTCATGGATTATTTGCTCCATCGGTTGAAATTCCCATACCCGATACCGTACTCACCGATGGCACCGAAGGCCAGTTAGCCAGAGCCAAATTATCGGATATTAATGGCGATGGATTGGATGACCTCGTGGTGGAAAGGGCAGCCGCCAATGAATTATGGTATTGGTTAAATTTAGGCACCGATCGTTTATCCAATAAAAATGTTGTCACTCTGCCATCCCAGCTTAGCCCCAATATGCAAGTGCGATGGGCAGATCTCAATGGCAACGGTACGGTAGACCTTATTTATGCGGATTCAAAATCAGAACCGCGCTTAAGAACGTTTGATATCGGCGAATATGCCAGTGGCTCCGCATACCCCAAGTTGCTCAGTAAAATAGAAAATGGCCTGGGGGTGACCACACAAATAAACTATCTCAGTAGCACACAGCATTACCTTACGGCCAACGCAGCGGAAAATCCCTGGACCAGTACGATCCCTTTTCCCACACAAGTGGTCAGCGAAGTGATCACCAGTGCGGGTTTGGATCTTGATTTTACCGTGGGGGTAGATTTTTATCGCAAAGAATATGTCTATCGCGATGGATTTTATGAAGACCGCGAACGTCAATTTAGAGGTTTCGGCCAAGTTAACGTGATTGAACACGGCGATGTCACCGCACCAACGAAAGAGAGCATAAATTCATTCTTCACCGGCGGGCCCGATGGAATAGACAATGATCTAGACGATATCATCGACGAAATAAATTCGGAAAATCATCGTGAAGAAGAAGCCTTAAAAGGAAAAGTCCGCTCCTTAGAAGTGCGTTCACAAACTGATATTTTATTTAGCCGGGTAGAAAATAATTGGCTTGTGCGTAATTTAAAAACCAACACAAATGGCACCGAAGTGCGTTTTGCTTATAACACTAAAACAGACAACAAAATATACGAAGGAATCACCGAGCCCCAAATCCTACGCACAACATTTGTTTATGATGACTATGGCAATATAACGGAACAAAAAAACCAAGGCGCCCTGTCCATCACGGGCGATGAAGTGTTTACCGTTAACGAATACATTAACAATACCTCACGATGGTTACTCGGTTACCCATGGCATCAAACCATTACCGATGGCAACGATGCTAAAGTGGCTGAAACATTCAGTTATTACGATGGCCCAGATTACATAGGTTTACCCCAAGGCGAAATAAGCCTCGGCAATCTCACTCGACAAAAAGGCTGGCTGCGAGATGAAGAGTATATCGATTTAGCACGCAACGCGTTTAATGACTATGGCAATATTGTCAGTATATTAGACCCCAATGGTAATCAACGCACAGTCATTTATGAAAACGTATTACATAGCTACCCAACCCAAGAAATTATTGAAGTGGGCAATAATAATCCCGACTTATCCATCACCGTAGCTTACAATCTAGGCCTCGGTGTTGTCACCAGCAGTTTAGATTTTAACGGCAACCAAACAACGTATGCGTATGATGTATTTTCTCGGTTAACCAGTTTAGTTCAACCCGGTGACAACGTAGCCTTACCCACAACATCTTATGTTTATACTGCCTCCGACCCATCTAAAGAATTAGTTTATCATTATGATCAAAGCGGTACGCTAAGGTTAGAAAGTGGCATTACAACACCAAGTTCCGTCACCACCAAAGCAAGAGAAGTCTCTGGTTTAACCGGCACCTTTGATACCATTCAATTAGTCGATGGCTTGGGGCGCAAGCTTGCAACAATAGTCGAGGAAGAAAACTACTACAATGCCAATGATGTAGTAGTCTTCAATGCCCAGGGAACACCCTATTACATCTATCAACCCTTTACCATATCGCAACCGAAATATTGGCGTAACTTTCAGGTAATCCCCCACAGCATCATGAATTATGATGCCATGGGCCGTGTTCTTAGTGTAAATAACCCTGTGGACAATCAAGGGGAAATTACTGTTAATTACACCCAATACTTGCCGCTTCAACAAAAAACCACCAATGAAAACGGCAATAAAAAATCATTATTTTACGATGGATTAGAACGACTCATCGAAGTACATGAACATGTCCATAGAGACACTTATGTAACACAATATGCCTATGATCCTGTGGGAAATCTCAAATCCATTACCGATGCCCAAAACAATATTAAAAGCATGGCTTACGATGGCTTAAGTCGACGAACTGAATTATTAGATCCGAATCGCGGACAAATGAGTTATGTTTACGATAACGCCAGCAATTTAATTCGTAGTATTGATAATAAAAACCAAAATATTGTTTACAGCTATGACGGCGCCAATCGTTTAATCAGCGAAGACTTTCTCGATGGCAACAATATTAACCCCGATGTTTTATATTATTACGATAAACCATCACCAGACTATCCCAATGCCCGCAATACCAATGGCACAATGTCATGGGTGAAAGATTTATCCGGCGCCAGTTATTTCTCCTTTGATGATCGCGGTAATATGGAATGGAGTGTAAAGCGTTTAATTGACCAAGGGTATAGCCATGATTTTCTTAGCCAGTCCAATTATGACGCTCTGGGGCGTGTAACCCGTTTAACTTACCCAGATGGTGACACCATTGATTATACCTATAACAAGTCATCCCAATTAGAATCCATCCCGGGTTTTGTGGATGATATTCGTTATTCCGCTGCTGGTATGTTTCGCCATATTGCTTATGCCAATAATATAAAAACCGTTTTCGTATACGGTGGCAGAAATCGTCTTGTCAACATACGCACCGATAACTTAAATATCGTTAATGATCCCATCCAAAATATCAGTTTTGATTATGATGGCGTTAGCAACATAAAAGAAATTGTTGAAAACCGCAATATCAACAGAACGATTCCCGAAAGTGCGCAACAACGGTTTTTTTACGATGATTTAAATCGCCTCACACAAGTGCGCGGTTTAGGTTTCGGAAACATCGATTATGAATATGACAAAATTGGTAATTTAGTTTTTAAAAGCTCGCCCATAAGCAATGGCAAAAAAGCTGATGTAAATTTTATCGATGACTCATTAGTCAACCTCGGCGACATCAACAATGGTGGAAATCTGGGAGCAACAAATCGTGATGTAAGACTCCCCGGCGATCCACCAGGTCCCCATGCCACCACCAGTACCGAAAGTGGATTATTTTTTGAGTATGATGACAACGGCAACATGACCAACAGCAATGGTGATAGTTATACATGGGACTTTAAAGATCGTTTATTAAAAACCGCAACCACAAGTGGCAATGACGGTGAATACGTATATGACTATTCAGGTCAACGAGTAATAAAACACACACGTTTACAAAACGGCAGTTTGTCTTTTACCTATTACCCCACGGAGGCCTATGAACTGCGCAATGGTAAAACCACAAAATATGTATTTGCCGGTGGTCGTCGTATTGCCCGCATAGAAGGCCGTTTGACACAAGCCGGTGAGAACAGCACACAGACTTTACAATTTAATAGCGGTTGGAATTATTTTTCGTTAACAGTAGAGCCAGATAATCCTGCTGTTAGTAATGTGTTAGCAACTATTCAAGGTAACTACAGTGAATTACTGGCATATGACCCAGTAACGCAACAATATATAACTGGCGTCACCGAACTGCATAGTGGTTTAGCCTATATTATTCATGTGGATTCACCAGCCATAGTGAATGTCAGCGGCCTATACACACCAGGGCCGGTAAACATGTTAAACGGCTGGAACTTAGTGCCCGCACCGGTGGTATCGACCCACACAACACAGCTAGCGGTGCAATCCATTGCAAGTAATATCGACTCCGTTTGGGGATTTAATAGCGATAATCAAGGCTGGTTTTCCTACTTGCCTTCAGAGTTACCGTTTTTAAGTAATCTACCAACTTTGGATGAAAATAAAAGTTATTGGGTTAAAACCAATAGCGATGCCCAATGGCAACCAGTTACGCAAACCAATAAGATTTATTTTTACCACCCAGATCATTTGGGTAGTTCCAGTTTAGTTACCGATGTTAATGGTAATGTGGTGGAGCGTACCGAGTTTTATCCCTATGGTCGTGTGCGTTATGAAGAACGAACAGAGTTTAATTCAGCTTACAAGTACACAGATAAGGAGTTAGATAAGGTCAGTGGCCTGCAATATAACGAGGCGCGTTATTATAACAATGTGATTGGACAATTTATTAGCGTGGATCCTTTATCAGAAACAGATGAAAGATTTGGAGATCCACAGCGATGGAATAGTTTTGCTTATGGGCGGGGGAATCCGTTGGTTTTTACAGATCCGAGTGGTGAAGCGGCAAAAATAAGTGAATCTCTAATGGATCACCCAGCCTTTAAAGGTGCATGGGCATTAATATATAGCACTAAAGCCGGCCGCTCGACAATAAATAGATTACGAAAAAAAGAAAAAGTTCTTCTCATTGATGAGAATAGAGAAGTGGATTTTAAGAACGATAACGGAAAAATTGCTCATTGGAATAAGGCTACATACGATATTGAAATATTCAGTTCAAAATTAAGCATCCTCATAACTTCTGATCAACTTGCTGAATTATCAAAGCTAACAGGCAAAAAAGAAAAATTTATACGTGATGGTGTTGAATATCCTGTTGTGGACTTGGGTATTTTTAGAGCTGGTTTCGATGATTCTTCCTTATTAGCTGCATTCATTCATCACGAATTGAGACATGCACTGTGCGATGAAAAAGACCCTTGTCACGATAGAATAGATAAACTCCAGTCTGAGGGAAAACAGTCAGAATTAGTTTGGAAATCGTCTGATCCTATTCACAATAAATTTTTGAAACAATTAAAAACAATTGTAAACCCTGCAGTTGACACAAATAAAACAATAAAAAGATACGATAAGATTTTGGAAAAGGCGGATCACCTTAAAGATGATGGATCTTTCGGGGAATGATTAAATAAGAGGAGTTGGAATCCTTTTTTTCTAATATAAGGTAACAAGATGATTAAAATTTCACTTTCAATGCACAATATTAAAAACGTTTTTTAATTTGACAGAGATATTTGTTTAAATATTTGAGAAACTAACTGATAGACAAACGCGATTAGGAATTAAAGTGGACGGCACCCTTTTTCTGAAAGAGTATGACTCAAAATATTTATTACAAATCTTTAAACTAAATGAAAAAATAATTGAAATAGTGATTTTTGATTTAAACATTAAAGAATAAAACATAAAGTAAAGGAAAACCTATGAATCGTAAAACACTAACCTCGATTCTTTTAATATTGATTATTGGCCTGGGTGCACAAATCGCTTTCGCAGCGCCCTACACCCAAACCATCCAACTTAAATCTGGCTGGAATTCGGTGTTTCTCGAAGTCAAACCCGACTCCCCAGAACCAGAAACCGTGTTTGCCAGCTTGGGAGACAATTTAACAAGTGTTTGGGCCTGGAATCCTCAATCGAGCACTGTGGAATTTGTAAAAAGCCCAAGTGAATATGTTGAAGATGATCCCCAATTGTTATATTACATTCCGAGCGCACCAATAAGAAATTTACACGCGATACATGGCAACAAAGCTTATCTCATCAATATGAGCGCTGACGCTACACTTACCGTAACAGGTGAACGTTTAGTGCCAAATATTAAATGGAAACCCAATTCATTTAACTTGGTTGGTTTTCATTTGAATACCGCTAATGCTCCCATATATTCCAGTTTTTTTGCCGGCACGCCTGCCCATGAAGATCAAGACATGTATCGTTTAGATAATGCCAGCAGTACTTGGGTGCCAGTCAACGTTTCTGATGACATGCAAGCCGGCGAAGCCCTTTGGGTGTATAGCAAAGGCTCCTCAGAATTTAATGGCCCGGTGACTATGCAACTGGAGCGCAGTGATTCTCTTGCCTTTGGTGATTTGCTTTCCACACAAGATGTGTTATTCAGAAACAACTCACCGGCGAATAAAACCATTAAGTTATCGTTAGTTGGCACCGCAGATTGGTTGTATTACTGGAGTCTTGATATCGATAATCAAACGGGTGAATGGTTACCATTCCCACCCATTGACGATTTAGTAATTTCCGAAAATGAAACTAAGAACTTACGTTTAGGTGTTAAACGAGCGGGAATAGTCGGTTTAAAAAATGATGTTGATGTCAAAGTCACTATAAAAGGCAGCGGTGAAACCTATTCTGAATACCAGGTACCCGTCAGTGTAGAAGGAATCGATACCACAGGCCTTTGGGTAGGCACCGCTAGCATCAATAAAGTTAGCGAAGTTCGCATTAACGAAACACCAGTCCCTACCGGATCAGATATGTCCTTTCGTTTATTACTGCATGTGGGCACCGATGGGGTTAAAATTCTCAACCAAGTCATTCAAATGTGGGATGAAGATGTGGGTAAACCTGTATTGTTTACCGACGACAGTTTGGTTTCTGACTACAGCGGTGTAACACAACGCAACGGAAAACTCGTCGGCCGACGTATTAGTGCACCGGCTTTTGGCAATTTTTACGAAGATACCACGCGGGTTAATGAAAAAGCCATGTTAATCAGCAACGGTGGTTTTGCACAAAATAATGGTGAACTAACAGTAACAATAGACTTACCCGCAGATGATCCAACAAATCCCTTCGTACATCGTTATCACCCCGACCATGGTGTTCCAGATGCAGAGACTCCAGAAGACAAAAAATTTGCTATCACCAGAGAAATAACCATGACATTCCAAGATAAAGATTCTGACGGCAATCCATTATTCGGAGTAACTGGCCTCGGTTGGGGTAGTTCTGATATGGGTGGTGTATACAAAGAAAAAATTACCGGATTACACCAAAAAACCATTTACATAGAAGGCACATTTAGCCTGCACAAAGTCAGCAAAATAAATCAACTAACCCAAGCATCGTTGCCATAAAAAGCTGTGAAAGGATATTAGTATGTCAAAACAAAAATACTTAACTGGGATGAAAGACATGAGTCAGCTTAATTCAAGTAATTACTTAAGAAATATTTATATGAAAGCAATGTTAATGGTATTGCTTTTTATCTCTTCTACGGTGATTGCTTATGCGGTGACAGTGACGCCGGCAGCGCATGATTTTGGTGAGGTTAGTGTTGGAGAATCAAGTTCTAAAACATTCGAATTAACAAACAATTCGCCTACCACACTTACTATTGAGTCAACAAATATATCAGGGCAGGGATTAGCAGTTGAGTTAAATAATTGCCAAAACCTTTCATTGGCACCAGCTCAAGTGTGCACATTAGCCGTTGTGTATGCGCCAATTAATGGGAGTTACATACCAGGTAAATTGGAAATTATATTAAGTAATGCAACTTCAATTGTTACAGTAATTGAAGGTGGTATTAAGCCAACTTTGTTAAAAGATATTAATATTGGAATCGGTGATAGTTCGGCTAAGCATTTTACTGCAATGAACGGCGTGACATATTTTAGTGCACAGAATTCGCTAGGTACTGAACTTTGGAAAACAGATGGAACACCGGAAGGAACTCAGCTGGTAAAAGATATATGGCCAGGAGTAGAAAGCAGTAATCCCTCTAATTTTATTGTATTCAACAATCTGCTTTATTTTTCAGCAAACGACGGGGTAAATGGTTCAGAATTATGGGTAAGTGATGGTACAGATGTTGGTACCTTGCTATTTAAGGACATAAACCTCTCTGCATCAAGTAATCCTACAAGTTTAATAACCGATGGGGTGAAGTTATATTTTTCAGCAATTGATGGTAGCAATGGTGTTAATAGAAAGCTATGGAGATCTGATGGATCAGTTACTGGAACCGTTTCAGTTAGTAATGATAGTTATTCTTCAAAATTTGGCGAAGTACTAATATCTAATGGCATTTTATTTTTCTCAGCTTCAGATTTTACCAATGGTAAAGAGTTATGGAGGAGCGATGGAACTGCTAATGGTACTTATATGCTTACCGACAGGCGTACAAGTGGCTTTTTTCCTTTACCCTCAGCGAGTAGCTCTCCATCTAATTTAGTGGATCTAAATGGAACAGTGTATTTTGTTGCTACTGACAATTCTAATGGTCGAGAACTTTGGGAGAGTAACGGTTTCACTACAGGTACACATCAGCGCTTAGATATAAAAGCAGGTGAAAATTCCAGCAATCCTACTGAATTGGTAGTAGTAAATGACAATCTATATTTTCTGGCAAATTCAGAGTCATTTACTGATACTAAATTTTTATATAGCTTAAATCCGTTTGTTCGAGTTGATAGCGAAACTAGTGTAGGGACCAAATATTTAATTAATGTTGATGACACGCTATTTTATCATTCATCTGTTGCTATTAATAACAACCGCATAAAAGGTATTTGGAAGTATGATGGTCAGGTTAACACATTAGTTGTGGATGGAAGCCAGATTTCAAATGCCCCTAGTTTTACATTTGATAATTTAAAAAAGATTGAAGATAGATTGTTCTTTGAGTTGTTAGTTGATGTAAAATCAGAAATATGGGAGTTTCAAAGTAGTACTCTATCGGCATATCGATTTGCTAGTTTTGATGTCTCCTTAGGCAAGACATTAAATGAATGGTATACGAGTGAAAATAAACTATATTTAACTGTTACTGATAGTGTCGTAGGAGAGGAAACTCGTGTTTATCCTCTACAAAACGCGCCATATGTTGTTCAACAAATTGAAGACCAACAAGCCGAGAAGAATGTACAAATTGGCCCATTAACACTATTGTTCGGTGACCAAGACACTCCTGCAGACCAGATTACTATTACAGTAACATCTAACAACCAATACGTTCTAGCGAACGAAAATATTGAAGTTGTAAGGACAGGAAACGAAATAACTTTAAACTTGATTCCTAGCTCCGATACCGGTGGCGCAGCTGAGGTAAATATTGCAATAACTGATGGTTTTTATATAACAGAAGAAGCATTTATAGTGGATTGGCAAAATACGCCGCATACAGTAACGTCGATCGAAAATCGTATTGCTAAAGTCAATGAAACAATTGGTCCAGTCACTTTTACTATTACGGATGATGAGACACCCACAGACGAATTTTTAATTACAGTATCTTCTAGCGACCAAACGCTTGTGTCTGACAGTAATATAGACATCATTCGAAACGGTAGTGAAGTTAACCTTAGCCTAATCCCCACAAGAAATTATGACGGTAGTGTGACGATAACCGTATTTGTTAATGATGGACAATTTAACATTGAAAAACAATTTACTGTTGAATTTCAAAATACTTCGCCAGTTGTGTCTGCAATTGATGATAAAACACAATCGGTAAATCAAGATATCGGACCAGTTATTTTTACTGTATCAGATAGTGAAACCCCTCCAGATGAATTATATATCACTGTTTCTTCCAGCAATGAGACATTATTACCAAAAGAGAGTGTTAAAATATCTCGATCTCAGAATGATATTAGTTTAAATTTGTCACATGTTCCTGGCGAGAAAGGTGTCTCTCTTGTAACAGTTTCAGTATCTGATGGAAGAATAACTTCAGAGCGTTCATTTGTTGCGTTATGGGAAAATAATTTTCCTACCATCTCTTCCATCGAAAATCAAAGCGTGGCGATTAATCAAAAAATAGGACCTATTGTATTTGCAATAGGTGACGAAGAAACACAGCTAAATGACCTTAATGTTTCAATAATCAACCAAGACAGTGGTGCTTTGATTGGCGATTCGAATATAGATATTCTACAAAGTGGTGAATATGTTTCATTAACTCTTACTCCTGAATTAAATGTAAAAGGAATTGCAAACATCATTGTGCAAGTGTTTGATGGATACGATACGACAGAGCTAGGTTTTCAAGTTTCTTGGGAAAACACTGTACCTCAAATCGTATCTACTGTTGAGCCTATCTATGATGCCTGGGAAAGTCGTGTTATCGGCCCAATTGAGTTTGAAGTCGAAGACGCAGAATCTTCAATTGATGAATTAGAAATTTCTATATCCTCGACCAATAAAGACCTAATGCCAGAAGAACTTTACTGGTCTGATCAAGCAAAGCCAATAAGTGGATTTGTAGAAGTTGAACAAAAAGTTAATAAATTTTTCGTTACTTTTTACCCTCAATCCAATAACAATGGTACTTCAAATATTAGTGTCCACATTAGTGATGGGGTTGACACGGTTTCTCAAAGTTTCAACGCGACTTGGAAGCCTGCAATTATTGTTGACCAAAATAAAGGCCACGGGTGGGAGTTTGAAATTATTCAGGAAGGTATAGATAACGCCACAAATGGAGAAACAGTTATAGTATCTCCAGGAACATACATGGAAAATGATATAAAAATAGAGAAAAGCATATTTGTAATTGCTGAAAAGGGACCGTTGAAAACATCAATAGATGCAAATTCAAAAGGAACTGGTTTTTATGTCTCAATTCAATCTTCTTCTGGAGCTTTTGTCGACGGATTTACAATTCAAAACGGTTCGGGTTATAAAATAATTAATCAAATAGATGGTTCTACAAGTACTAGGGGAGGCGGAATTTATCTTGTAAACGGTAATTTTTCAATTAAAAATGTGAATCTCTTAAATAATACTGCGGATTTTGGAGGGGGGATTTTTATTCGTAGCAGCTGGACAGATGGCCCACTAATTGAAAATAGCAATATAATAAATAATTCTTCTGGATCAGGTGGAGGGGTATATGTAGATACTTCGACTGATATTTTAATAGAGAATACCAATATAAGTAATAATGCTGCGCACGCCGGGGGTGGATTGGCCTTATTCGGTAATAACAATGATACATCCCCTGATTCAAAACTAATACTTGATAAGAATTCTTTTTTGAATAACTTTTCACGATTAGGCGGCGCAATTTATGTTAATAGCGACAAATATAATTATCAAATTGTTAACTCTATCCTAGTACAAAATGAGGCGGAATTAGGTGGTGCAGTTTATGTTAGACAATCAGAGGCAGATGATAACGAAACATTTACAGGGGAGGTTATTAATTCTACTATAGTTGCAAATATCGCAAGCGATGATGGAGGCGCTCTTTATTTTGATAACAATATTATCGAAGAAAATTTATCTAAGTTCAATGTACTAAATACTGTAATTTGGGGAAACGTAGCAGAAAAAAAGGGCAACCAAATTAAGCTATCTCAACCTGATATCTATCAACTGTTTTTATCTCACGGTAATATTGAAGGCGGAATATATGGAATAATCCCGTACAGTTCTAATAGAGTAACCACAAATAATCTTTTCACTGACGATCCTTTACTTGCTTTCCCAAAAGATCCTCAACCGACTTCTAATTCAATATTGATTGATTCTGGTAGCGAAGAAGTGCTCGGAATATCTAATTTAGATCGCTTAGATAATGATAGGAACTTAGATGGTGATAACGATGAGTTTTCAGCGCCTGACATTGGAGCTTATGAATATCTAGGGGATATTGTGGAGCATAAATTTGCGGTGTCACCACAGGTGTTGTACTTCAATTCAAGAAAAAACTTAGGTATACCTAGTAGTCAAAAAATAACAATAAAGGGATTAGGATACTTAGAACCAACTTTTACAATTACCACGAGTAGTAGTAACGGTTGGTTATATTCTGAATCCGGTGTAATCGTTAAAAATTCAGAATTATCTGAAATTGTTTTAAATATTGCTCCTGAGAAGTATGAGCTATTGGAGCCTGGTTCACATTCAGCGAAAGTAATTATTAAAAACACACATAGCCACATTGAACGTGAAATCCCAGTATTCTTACAAATTAAGAATGTTTTAAGAGTAGGATCTGACGCTAAATATAAAAATATTCAAGAAGCAATTGATGTTGCGAACGATGGAGACGATATTGTGGTTGCCAATGGAACATATTCTGGGGTAGGGAACACAAATATTAATTTAAATAAAAAGTCTTTGAATATTTCTTCTGAGTCAGGTCCTTTGATGACCCATATTGATTGTGAACAATCTGGATATGCCTTTGATTTAGGGGGCTATCATAAATCGAAGATTTTAATCAAAGGGTTTACGATAAAGAATTGTTTATATGAGTCTAGTAGCAATAGACGTGGTGGGGGAGCGGTTGTAATTAGAGAAGGGAGTTACATAGAGTTTAATGATAACATTTTCTTTGCGAACAGCGCGCTTTCTAGTGATAGTTATGCAGATACTTTCGGTGGAGCTATATTTAGCGATGGTGATAATGTAAAAATTAGTAATTGTAAATTTTTACTTAATAAGGCAGTTAGCTCTGATCTAATCAGGGGTAATGGCGGTGCAATATATATAGGTAAAAATGCTGGGCATCATAACATAGAAAGTTCATTATTTATGAATAACAGTGCTAGTCGACATGGCGGAGCAGTTTACATTGAGACAACCAGTGAATATGTCGAAATAAATAAAAGTAAATTTATTCAAAATAGAATAAATAATAATAACAATTCTATTAGTACATATGGAGGGGCACTTTATATTCGTTCCGATTCATTAATTAAAAATAGTATGTTTAGCCATAATGAACCAGGCGGAATTTTTATCCATGGCAATGAAACATCTGTAATTAATTCTATTTTTAACAATAATGTCGATTATGACATAACTACTTCGGCAAGTAATAGTAGTAGTTTATCTATTATCAATTCAACTTTTCACAATGACATTTCGAGTGTTGCAGTAAATTCATCTTTTAATAACACTGTTTTAGCTAATGTTTTAGTGTGGGGAGATAAAAATTCAGTCTCTCTTACTGGGGATGGGCAATTGATGTCATCAGTTATTCTTGATGCAACCGTTGAAGAAAACCCGTTTATTAATTTGGACCCTTTAACTGGGCTGTGTGATGCCGGATTCAACGAGGTTTTTTGTACAAAGGAATTAGATGCCGAGAATTATAATGCTTTATGTCCAGATGATACTATTGAACCTCTTACTAGTAATTGTGAAAAAGCAATGAATCCCGACCTTTTTGTAATGTTGTGTGGAATCGATTATACAAGTAATTTCTGTATTAGTGAGGTAGAAAATCTGATTATCAGGTTATTAGCAAACGACAAATTTAAAGGCTATTTACAAGGCAATAATTTTCGAATAAACGCTATATTAGATCAAATTAAGTCTAACGATTCTTCGAAAGAGTACTTAAGTTTAATTGATAAAGGAAGTACAGATAATTTAATATTTTCCGATTATCGAGATTCATTGCGTCCGATAGATGGAAATGGCGATGGCATTGCTGAATTTGATATTGGTGCTATTGAGTACAGTAAATATTATGGAGACGGTGAAGAAGATCAAATAGCGAAGGCTTTTAAAGAATTAGAAATAAATAGCAATACAATAGTAACAGGTTTTCCATACATAATAAGATGGCAAGATAAAGATCCATTTCCTTCGGGTGATATTCGAGTATCCCAAGCAGGGCAGTACGCCATTAACTTAGCTTTGGTAGATGATTCTGGTAATCGTGCTGACTTAATAAATAATGAGGTCGTTGAACTATCAACGATTGGATATGATTTAGAAACTGTTTTTAACTCTAATCATTTGGGTAATTGGTATGTAAGGTTGGAATTAGCAAAAGACCCCAATCAATTTGTCTTGTCAGATAAAATCACCATTGAGCATAAACCCGTTACAGAGTATGAATTGGGTACTGCAATTTCACCCCCTATCGGAGCTGATGTTACACAAAAACCCGATATCGAGTTTGAAGAATTTGTCTATTGGAGTGCGGTAACACAAAAACTTTATGCAGTGGCGCCTGGCACCACGGTTATCACTTGGTTTGCAGATGAACAGCGTAGTGAACCGATACCGGTTGTTGCGCAAATGGTGTATCCTGAGTTGTCACAAACCCATATATTAGAGACCCAAGCAGTAAACTTACTGCCTGAAAATACTCGATTTGATAGTATTGAAGAAAAATTTTCTAATAGTGGCGCAACGCTTTCAGGTAATGCCTTTTCAGCAAATAACGAAGGTTATACCGTTTTACTATTTCGCGATGCAGATGCTGAAAATGCTGACGAACAGGAAGTTTTTGAAGTTGTTCGCTCAGTTGCTTGGAATCATCAAGCTTCCTCCTTTCCTAAAATCGGAGGTGCAATTGTTGGTGAAGCCTTAATAGAAAATAATTTTCATAATGCCAATTGTGATAATGGTTATGTGTTTTTTGAAAATGCCTATTACGATGGCTTTGGTGAATCCAAAGCTTACGATCGAGAAACACGCTTAGGCCCTATCTATCCTGTTAATACTATGCGTTCGGGTAGTTTCACCGATGACCAGAATGAGTTAGTTGTTGTTTGGTTTCAACAGAACACAACAACAAATGTCTGTTGGCCGGCCACACCTGTACAATACACTCTACAATGGCCGGAGAATCCAAAAAAAATCGTCATTGCAAGCGAACAAGGAAGCGGTCCACTGGATTCTGAAACCTATGGCTTGTTAGAAAATATGTTGATTTATAATCAGGCAAATCGTACGAAGCCAGGATTTAATCCAAACGAGGAGCATGCGGCATTTTTTACTGCGCAGGGTTCTGAGTTTCCCGCGATATTCCCTTTGCGAACGGATTTAAATCGGGATAATACCTCTGGAGCATATGTGTTGTTAAAGTATCAAGCGCTACAATCCAATGAATGGCAAATGCAAGTCTTTCAAGTTGAAGTCAGTAATGAAAATGACAAGCTTGAAGGAGAAGGCGAAGCGGGGCAAGAAATTGATCCACCTTATCCACTTGATCAAGCCAATTATACGCCGTGTAGCGAATCATTTATTCGTGACAACGATCTAGTGCATGCACTTAAAGACAAGGATGCAAAGTTGTTTGCTTATCAAGGCGACGTGACGATCGATGTTCATTACTTCTATAAGTTACAAACGGGTTTTTACTATGATACCGATAATGATGGTATCCAAGACGAAGAAGTGGGGACTTGTGTACCTTGGTTAGAGGCATTCGATGGTTCGTTTGAACATTTAGTAGAAGAACCCGGCCTGCCAATTAAATACACTTACAAGATTGATTGGCCAACCGAAGTACCAAGTTTGTTTACTGGCGAAACGCTAGTGGATGCTAAAACCCAAAGAGGCGAAGCTGTTGGCTTACCCAATATTGGTAATCAATGTAAAGTCGATGTGCTATATGATCAATCTGTGGCAAATAACGGCATGGATTACACAAAATATAGTGTTAATTTAATTGATGCCATTTTTGAATATGCATCCGATACCGACAGCAACGGGTTTGCAAAACCTTTAGATACCTCTGGGCGTATTATTGGTGAAGATGATTTCACAAATCCCGAAGCGCAGTTACCGTTTTCTCCGAAGAAAAATTTGTCCACGGGCCGTTGGGTGTTCACCGACCTGCCATATCACATACAATCCCGTTTGACCTATGATGAAGTGACGAAGCAACTTAAACTCAAAGGCGTGCAACAATCGGGTTTTGGCGAGCCAATGTTGTTACTCAACATACTCACTGAGCGAGATTTACTAAGCATTCAGGAAATTTACCCAGAAGACAGTGGCATATTTTGGCAAGCATTAAGAAATGTGAATAACTTGGCTATTTCAAAATTACAATACCCTGAAACCGGCTATGATCAACCAATTGAATATGAAAACAATCGCTACCCATCACTAAAAGATGCCGAATTAAAGGCATTAACAGCAGGTGATGCGCGTGGCGCGGGTTATGTATCACTAGCTTTTAATAATCACCCTGATTGCCCCGCGCCAACTATGTTGTCTGTGATTAAAGTGATTGATCAGCCCTATGAAGGGGAAATTAAAGTCATAGAGTCGACTAATCCCTTTGAAGAAAAAGTCACTTTAAAACACAACTCAGATTTTGGCGGAGCAGCGGATAACAAGAATTTTCAATGGATGTTTGCAAAAGCTGAATTTTCCGGAATTCCCTGTCGTCCAGAGCAACACGATGAAGACCCCGATGGTTGTGCGCAAGCAAATTGGAAAGAATTCAATAGCATTGACCCAATTACGCCAGAACAATTCACCATTGATGGTGATACCTTTCATCTCCAAGCAGCAGATACGGTTATAAAGGGCAGTGGAGAACAGCTTTTGCCGGATAAATGGTTTGCCATGCGATATTATTTTGACGATCCATTAAGTCCTAAGACAAGTCTTTTAAATAAAAAGAGCGCCTGGACTAAACCTCAGTTATACGAGGGATGGATTAAACGGGTAATGAAAAAAATCAATCTGTTTGACCAAAAAGTCAAAGATTTCCATGCGGCAGAAGCTAATTCCACTGCGAGTATGATTAGCCTCGCTGGACAAAGGGCAGAGGGACAAGTCGCGTTAAGTGATGACCCTGAATATTTGCAGGATTTGGGAATTATTGAAGTCTATGAAACATTATTACAGCGGGCCAATGGGTTAACCCAAGAATCAGGTGATGATTTAACTGATTTAAATAAATCGCTATTGTTTGCGGCAAATCGCTTAGCAGATTTGTATATGTTGTTAGGTAATGAAGCCTATGGGGATAGTGCTGATCCAACCATTGGATTTTCTACAGATAGTGGTATATATGGCACACGTGCACCTTCTATATTTTCTTTTCAAAATCAAACAGAATCATTAATTGCGGAAGAATTAGCATTGTTACGTGGTAGAGACGATGCTGGTGTTAGGCCTTTTTATAATCGCTTAGTGTGGAATTTTACCTTAGGAGATGGTGAAGTCGCTTATAAGGAAAACTATAACATTACCGACCAAGATGAAGATGGGGATGTGGATGAGTTTGATGCGCAGATTCAATATCCGCAAGGGCATGGCGATGCCTGGGGCCATTATCTCTCGGCAGTTAAAAAATATTATGGATTGTTAAAGAAAGAAAATTTCACTTGGGAACCTCAATCTGAAGCAATTTTGGTTGGCGGTGTACCGGTTGAAGTTGATTATACTGATGAACGGAAATTTGCCTCGGCAGCTGCCGCTCGTGCTCGTGCGGGTGCAGAAATTGTTAATTTAACGTATCGAGATCACTATAGTGCAAACCCAGAAGACCAATGGATTGGATACAAGGATGAAAACCCAGATCGTGCATGGGGTGTAGATGGCTGGTCAAGAAGAGCGGGGCAAGCTGCTTTGTTCGATTGGGTTATGGGTAATGCTATGTTACCCAGTAAAGATCCAAAATCTTGTGATTTAGTTGGAAAATCAGTTGGCCTTACATCAGAAAATTGCCGTGACGGCATTCATGAAATCGACCGAACTACTGTTATCGATATATGGAATGTCGCTAGCAATTATCAAAGTATTGAAGCAGAGGTAAATAAAGCCGATGCAGGATTAAATCCACTGGGGCTAGCGCATGATTCCATAGCGTTTGACATTGATCCGCAAGCAGTGGCCAACGGTGAAACCCATTTTGAACAAATTTATAATCGCGCAGCACAAGCGATAAATAATGCAATTTCGGTTTTTAATCATGCCAATGAAAGCTCACAATTATTACGACGCCAGCAAGACTCGCTGACAGACTTTAAGCGTAATATTGAAAATAGTGAAGCGGATTTTAACAATCGCTTAGTGGAAATTTACGGTAATCCTTATCCAGAAGATTGTGGACCTGGTAAAACTTACAGCACAGATTATTGTGATAAGGGCCCCGACCTTTATCACTTTATGTATGTTGATGAATCTGAATTAATGGGCAAAGAAGCACCTAAAGCACATAATTTTGAAGTGGAGTTTTTTGGCGTTGATCCGGAAGAACCTGTTAATGATCAAGGTGAGTTGCAAAAACTAGAAGGTAAAGTCGTAACGTTTAACGTGGCCACTGATAGTCGCTTTGGTATTATTAAACCAGAGGAATGGTCTAGTCGACGTAAAACGCAAGGTGAAATTCAATTTGCGCGTTCGGAATTATTACAGTCTAGAGGACGTTTTGAAAAAGCACTGCTTGAATATGATAATTTAGTGGAGTATATCGAAAGCCAAGCGGACTTGATAGAAGTACAATATGGGGTTAATCGAGATGAAATTAGACTTCTTAATGAATCACTAGAGGAGCAAAAACACTTAAACAACCAAATTTCAGACTCGAGATCACATCAGTTGCATTTTCGAACAGCTGCAACTGTAGTAAAATTTTTAGGAGACGCACTAGCAGAAGGATTTCCAACCTCTATAGGATTTAGTAATGATCCATCAGGGCCTCTGCGAGTTGTAGCCAAAGCGGCAGGCGTTTATGGCGCTGAAGCACTTCGTTATGGTGCAGATCGATTTGGCCTTTCTGAACTAGGGTCTCAACAATCAAAAGAAATCGAATCAGCAGAGCTAAATGCAGAATTGACAACTGACCGCGGTGAGTTTGCTATTGACCAACAGCTTTTACAGTTGGAAAACCAAATTCGCAGTGAAGCTTCTTTGCGCCAAGAATTATATTTACTTGTCGAAACCATGCAGCAAGCTGCACAACGCTATCTTGCTGCCCTTGCTCGTGGTGATCGCTTATTGCAAGATCGCCTTCGTTTCCGCAAACAAACCGCAGCACAAGTCATCGATTATCGTTACAAAGACATGAGCTTCCGCATTTTCCGTAACGATGCGTTAGAAAAATATCGCGCACAGTTCGATATGGCGGCTATGTATGTTTATCTCGCTGCAAAAGCCTATGATTATGAAACGACCTTATTAGATAGCGATAACATGGCCGGTCAATATTTCTTAACAAATATCATCCGCCAGCGTTCCATTGGTAGCATTGAAAATGGGCAGCCCCTGACTGGCACCGGATTAGCGGACCCTATGCGGCGCATGTGGCAAAATTTTCAAGTACTCAAACCACAACTTGGATTTAATAATCCCCAAGTGGAAACCAATCGCTTTTCATTGCGACAAGAGTTATTCCGAATTCGCATGGATGCTGAATCCAATGATACTTGGAAACGCGCTTTGGAGGAGTATCGGGAAGATAACCTTTGGGATGTTCCAGAGTTTAGACGTTATGCAAGGCCATTTGGTCCTGAAGGAGTCGTTGAACCAGGGTTAGTGATTCCATTTTCTACCACTGTAACATCGGGATTAAATTATTTTAATTGGCCATTGGGTGGTGGAGATTCCAATTACTCCGCATCCAACTTTGCCACCAAAGTACGTTCAGTTGGTGTTTGGTTTAGCAACTACAACAGTGTTGGATTGGCCGAAACACCACGAGTGTATTTAATCCCCGTAGGCACCGATATTTTGCGTACGCCTTCCACTAACGTAAATGAAATACGCACATGGCAGGTTATCGACCAAAAACTGCCTTTACCATTTCCTATAGTAGAAAGTGAATTCGCCGGAAATCCCAACTGGATTCCGATGGTTGATTCACTTGGAGATGAGCCATTCCAAATTCGCAGACATTCTGATTTTAGAGCCTATCACGACAGTGGATTCTTGAATCAATCAGAAATGCAATACGACAGCCGCTTGGTTGGCCGTTCAGTTTGGAATAACCGTTGGTTATTGATTATTCCAGGCCGTAACTTGGAGAATGATCCCGATGAAGGTTTGGATAATTTCATTTATGGCCCGAGAAAGGTTGATGGTATTCCTGGTGAAGATAAGACTTTGGAACGCACGGGTTATGGTGTTTCTGATATTAAATTGTTTTTTGAAACATATTCGTATTCGGGCAATTAAACATAGTTTGATTGTGAGGTTGATATGAGGTTGAGAGTAGTGTGTTAAATAAGAATCGAATTATAATGTTGTTATTGGTGATAGGTATAGGTACTTATTTTAGTTTTAGCAATTTCTCAGAGTTAAATACACTAGAGAAGGGCGATTCACTTGTTTTAGCATCTTTCAAAAATGAGAAAGTGATTGCTGCTGAGGTGGAACAAGTTTTAAATTCTCAAGGCGTATCATCAGTTAGTACGATTAGCCAAAACCATGTGACGAATATTATAGATGAAATAATACGAGGCAAGGTTATGCATAAGGAAGCCTTACGACTTAAGCTGGATCAAGATCCTGAAGTTCAAGCTGCTATTCAGCAGCTTTTAAATCAGAAATTGTTGCAAAAAACAATTATCGAACCAGTCATGAATCGAACTATCTCTGAAGCAGAATTGAAAACCTATTTTGATCAACATAAATGGGATTATTCCCGGCCGCAACAAATTCGTGTCGCAGACATTTTTATTCAATTACCTGAAAACGCCACCTCTGAAGAAAGGGTAGTTAAAAGAGCAAAAGCTGAAGAAATCTTAAAAGAAGCCATTAAGCAAGAAAGCGAACGCTTTGGATTTGGTAGTTTGGTGAATATTCACTCTGACAAACATAAGCTTTACCCCTTAGGTGATACAGGATTTTTTGGCCATAACGGTCAGCCTAACGGAGTTCCTATAGAAGTAGCTACAGCAGCATTTACATTAAAAAACAACGGAGAATTATTTAAAGAAATTATTGAAACGTCAGAAGGTTTTCACATTATTAAACGTGTAGGTTATAAAGCGGCGATTGAGCGTAACTTCAAAGATTTAAAACCATTGTTAACTCAACGTATTCGCAACGAGGAACTCGCAAGAAAAAAAATAGCGTTTATTAATAATTTAAAAACTCGCCAGAAGGTAAAAATTGAAAGTGAAAATTTAACAACATTTTTAAATAAATATGAATTAAAATCTTCTAGTGAAAATATTATGTTGACCACAAACGGTGATCAACATTCTGGTCCACCGCCGTTGCCAAGATAACCCCATTTACCATATTATTTGTTGTAGGATGAAATTCCAAATATTTCTCATTCAAAAAGCTCTAGACAACATGTTTCTTTTTCAGAAATTACCGTTTCGATTTTTGTTTTATTTTTTATTAAAAGATAGAGAATGGCACTATTTTGAGCATTTCCTACTCTTATCCACAAGATTTTTGTCTCACTACATCAAATCCTAATAAAGGATTATAAATGAAATTAGTTAGAAATTTTGTCCCACAGTTATTCATATTAATTATTTTATTCTTTGAATTACTACTAAATCACAGTATTGCAGTCACCAACCCCAATCAACCGGAAAATAATATTTACAAAGGTAGCCCGACAGATATAGCAATTAGTAATGCATTAGATGCCATTTCTGAATTAGCCGTCGATCAAGGAAAACAAATATTGGTAGCAAGTTTTTCAAGAAAAATGAGAGAATCTATTTGTGGCTTTGATAGATTTAACACTAATTTTTATAGTAATAAAAATAGTAATTTGAATTTCTATTTTAAAAATTCTTGTTCTGTCATTAAAGCAAACCTAGATGGAAATATAATTTCTAAGGAGTTTGCAGAAGCGTTAAAAATGGATCTAATTGATATTGGTCTATTGAGGTTGATGCAATACATTGAACCGTTAAATTACCAACTAAATAATATAAGTAAGTTACAGGAAACTTTAAGTAGCATTAAAAATACTGATTTTGATCCAAACAATTTCACAAAAGAGATAGCGTTACGAATCAATATGAAAAAAATAAAAAATAAAAATCTAATAAATATATACAATAAATTAGTTATCACTGTCAAAAATAATGATTGTGCACCATTGAGAACAATCAATAGTAGGAAAACAAGGCAGCCTATCACAATTCCACAAACAACTGAGATTGATGGTGATTGTATAAAAACCAAATTAAATGAAGAGATATTAAAGCAAATCGACCTGTCAAAATATTCTATAAAAGTAAATGAAGAAAAATTGCGAAATATATTTAAACCTGCTGCAAATATTATCTACGGGATTTGGAATGGTGTTTCAACCTATGATTTGTATTCTTCTGTATTTTCAGTTCAGGATGATTTTTTCAGTATTTACAATGACCTGATACTGCCAGCGGTTGAATTAACAAAAAATGGAAATCAATTATCCAACAAAATCGTATTTGAACAAGAGAATGGTAAAGGCAAAGTATACCTTGCATCCGTAATTGAAGAAAAAGATATTGTAAGACAAAAACTGATTCGTTTTGATGATATCCTATCTGCAAAAATTTCAGACCTGTCTAATATTGAAAAAAACTTAGCGAAAGAAGTATTTTTATCATTATCCAGAGATAAAAGCTCAAAATTACATCTCGCAAAATCTTTGTCGTGGCTTATTCTTTATCAAGCTAAGATCAATAAAAATACAAATTTTATATTGAAAAATAAAGCATTTATTTTAGATAGCTATCAAATTATTAATTCCTTAATCGACCATAAAACCACAAATTTGTTTTCTATATTGGAAGAGAAAATACTAACAAATGGCAATGATAAAAATACCGCCGGCGCGATAGGAAAAATTAGAATTCTTAAAACCGCATATAGCTTAACAAAAGTAAAAACTAAAACTGAAGCAAAAAATATTTTGTCGGATTCGTTAATTGACTCTAATACTAGATTTGCAAAATATTTTGATCACAATTTTTCCATTGGAACATTGATTGGTTTTGCTGCTGGGGCAAACTGGCAAGGCAATGGTAATTTGTTTAGGCCTAAAAGCGCGCTTTACACACCTATCTTTTTTCCTCTTGGCGCAATGTATACCTATAAAAATTTTGGATTATTGATTCATTACTTTGAATTAGGCGAGTATTTGACTTTTGGAAATAGCGAAAATGCCAGCTCACCAGATTGGCATACTTCTATTGCACCAGGAGCTTCGTTATATATAAGAAAACGAGACTATCCCTTAAGCGCCGGGATTGATCTAACATATAAACCCGTAATTGATGGCAAAAAAGAGGATTCAGAAAATCATTTCGCTGGGACTCAAGCTAGGATTTTTGTATCAATGGATATCCCGTTGTTTCAACTTTACTAGTCAGGATCCTGAGAAATATTCTTTTGTCTATCGCAATCATGACCAATTAAACAACAAATCCTGATTTGAATTTTTACAAATAATTAAATATATGTGATTATTTTTTAGATGTAATATTTTTTAGAAACACATTGCATTATGTCATACTTAGCTACAACAACTGTCCAAATTAAATTGTTTAATAAAGGATTTTTTTATCTGGTAATTTTAATCAAAACCGGCAAAATACTCATGTGCAATAAATTTTAAGATTTCTGGAAAAATATCAATTAACCAAATTGCTATTGCAATAATGGGTGTTGGTATGATGAGAATAAAATTGAAAATCTGGTTATTGTTCCATGTAAATTTACAAATTTCACAATAATACGAACACCGTTGTCATTAAATTCCACACTGAGGAATTAGCCTAATAATTGACCTATACACATGATACACTCCTAAGCAATAAGACACAATGCTAAGTTATTGATTATAAATATAAATACTTAATGATATATTTTCAACTATTTCGACTGTTTCGTTTATTTCGATTGTGCTATAGTGTTGTAAGGAAATCGCCGTTAATTACTTATGAAGTGGGGATTGGGAAAATAATTTTGTGTGAGGTATGTAATGAGCAAATCAAATGTAATGCAGCTACCAACGACGCAGGATGTAGAACAAGCCAAACAATCATGTCGAACGTTAGCGAAATATGCCGATTCAGAACGTGTTTTGTTAACAATAAAAGGCAGTAATAAACAAAGCGACGAAATCGTATTGCCTGGTCATGCAGTACAACTCCTGTTAGATATCTTAGCTGAAATGTCCCAAGGTAATGCCATTAGTATTATGCCCGTGCATGCAGAACTCAGCACCCAAGAAGCCGCTAACATCTTAAATGTTAGTCGTCCTCACCTGATTCGCTTATTAAAAGATAACAGCATTCCCCATCGTAAGGTAGGTAGCCATCGACGTGTATTGGCAAAAGATATTATCGCATATAAACAAAATATAGACTCCAAAAGAAAATTGACCTTAGATAAACTCGCTGCAGAATCTCAGAAACTTGGGATGGGATATGATTAGTGTCAGTATATTCAGTTATTCTTGATGCATGTGTTTTATATCCAGCGCCATTACGTGATTTGTTATTGCGCCTGACGCTAACAGATATTTATAAAGCACATTGGACAGATGATATACATGAAGAATGGATGCGAGCCTTATTGCGCAATGGCAGGTTTAAACGAGTTGATCTCGAAAGAACGAAAGAATTAATGGACAGTCATGTCTGGGATGCAAAAGTATCAGGGTACGAATCCTTAATAGAGACAATAAAACTACCTGATCCAGATGATCGCCATGTTTTAGCGGCAGCAATACGATGTAATGCAGACGCGATCCCCGTGTGACATTTAACATAAAAGACTTTCCGGAAAAATATTTGGATACTTACAATATCGAAATAATACACCCAGATGACTTTATCTTCTACCAAATTGAACTTGCGCCAGGAAAAGCCTGCAGTGCAATCAGAGATCAACGCAATGCCTTAAAAAATCCACCTAAAAATACCGAGGAGTTTTTAGCGATACTTCAAAAGCAGCAATTGCCACAAACTGTTTCTGTGTTAAAAAAATATGTTGATCTTATTTGAAAACATTTCGATCATGGGTTTTGTAGTTTCCCAATTTCCCACCGAACAATAGCCTGATTTTCAATTTCTTTCTTATCGTACCAATACCAATTGTTACTACGACAATTTGGCTAAGTGATATTTTTCAGGAAATTTTAAAAAATTAATGCACGTGTGTATTTTATCAGGTTTGATTAAAATGCCTGCATGAAAAAATTCTTCCGCAATATGACAGAAATCCATCAATATACGCTTCAACTTGAACAAATGTGCGACAGTTTAAAATGCCAATCATGTTCTAAGTGCGATCAATTCGTTTCTCATGGGTTCGTCTATAAAAAACAACATCAA
>Ga0316207_10001130_pt1 | contig 35107 bp, 28 predicted proteins | sample 6weekpyrite_MG_FD_204943 | JGI IMG/M metagenome (GOLD analysis project Ga0316207, IMG submission 204943) | Microbial mat bacterial communities from mineral coupon in-situ incubated in ocean water Damariscotta River, Maine, United States -... | ecosystem: Environmental > Aquatic > Marine >... | reverse complement strand
GAACCCAAAAAAGCCACCACCATGATCAAACATGAATCACCTCGTTACTTGCTAGATCTTTGCTTTATCCACAACCTGGTCTTGTATGTGCGGTTCATTCTTATGACCTTGAACTACACCTCGGTATCAAAAGCTCCACACTTATGTTTTCTTGCTCCATCTCTTTTTTAAACCCTCATCCAGGCCAGTCTTTTCCAGCAGCTTGTCAAGCCGCCTCGCTACCAACCAGGCGTATACCGCGCTGATAAGACACATAATTCCTAGGACGAAAAGCATCATCGTTTACAACGGTATTTCCCGCCAGACAAATCCAGGTATCAACAGTGCCACCATCGTCAGCAAACAGAGTCCAATCTGTTTTCCGGAATACACTCTGGTATCACTTTTCTTCATCTTTTCACTTCCTCGTACACGCCGTTACAAATCAACCCACACTTATAAGACCGGCAACAAGATCAAATCCCACGTCGCGCTCAAAAGAAAAACACTGGGGCATATACCTGACCTATTGTTATATGTACTTTAAACTGCTAACCAATTCCTCCTGGACAGCGCTTACTTAAGCGGCATAATCATTCACTCATTTGTATCTTCGCCTTTCTAAGACGCAGAGAGTTCCAGACAACATTCACTGAACTGAAAGCCATGGCAGCCACACCTATCATTGCATGTAGCAGTCCTACGGCTGCCAGAGGAATGGCAACACCGTTATAGAACCATGCCCAGAAGTAGTTCTGTCTGATCTTGTTGAATGTGGCATGTGAAAGCTTGATGGCGGTCACAACGGAACTGAGATCGCCTCGTACAAGGGTAATATCAGAGGACTCGATGGCAATATCTGTCCCGGTGCCGATGGCTATGCCGATATTAGCCTGTTTCAGGGCCGGGGCATCATTGATGCCGTCGCCCACCATGGCGACGATCCCCACCTCCTCCTGCAGGCGTCTGACTTCAGCCACCTTGTCCTCGGGCATAACCTCGGCCAACACCTGGCTTATCCCGACCTGCCGTGCTATCGCCTCACCGGTTCTTTTGTTGTCGCCCGTGATCATCACGGTTCTGATACCAAGCTCTTCCAGCACCTTTATCGCCTTGACTGAGTCATCCTTCAACGTATCAGCCACGGCGATAATGCCGGAAGGCTGTCCCTCAACGATCACCAGCATCGCTGTCTTTGCCTCGTCCTCAAGGCGCGTCATTTCAGTTTCGACTGCGGCATCCAGGCCACCATCTGCAATCAGCTTGGTACTGCCAACCATGACTTCCTTACCATCCAGAAACGCTTTGACACCCTTGGCGGTCACCGCCTCGAAATCCTGCTGAGCAATCAACGCTATGCCTCTTTCCTTTGCGCCTTTGACAATCGCTTGCCCGAGTGGATGTTCAGAACCGGCTTCGACCGAGGCTGCCAGTTGCAACAGTGCTTCTTCACTCTCTACCGTGCTTTGTTCCTTGAAGACGACGATATCGGTGACCTCGGGCTTGCCCTTGGTAATGGTTCCGGTCTTGTCAAAGACGATGGTATGAACATCTTTGATAGTCTGGATCGCTTCACCGCTCCTGATCAGAACGCCGTTCTCCGCGCCCATACCGCTGCCAACCATCAGGGCCGTGGGCGTGCCGAGGCCGAGGGCGCAGGGACAGGAGATCACCAGCACGGCAATGCCCGAATAGATGGCCAGAGTAACAGGACTCAATTCAGTGTTGATCCAGGGCAGGAACGGCTCGCCCCATTGGATAATAGCCATAAAAAAATCCGGAAAGATAAGCCAAAGCACCATGGTGACAACCGCTATGCCCAGTACGGTGGGCACCATATAGGAGGTTATCCGGTCGGCGAACTCCTGAATCGGCACCTTGGAGCCCTGGCACTCCTCGACCATCTTGATCACCTGTGAGAGAAAGGTGTCCTTGCCGACCTTGGTCGCCTTGACCTTTAGCAGGCCATTCTGGTTGATGGTGGCGCCGATGGCATTGTCGCCAGTTTTCTTCTTAACCGGCATTGACTCTCCGGTAGCCATGGACTCGTCGATGGCGCTCTTGCCCTCTATGATAATGCCGTCTGTAGGGACTTTCTCACCCGGCCTGACGACCATAATATCCCCCGCTTTGACCTGTTCAATGGGAATCTCTTTCTCCTCACCATCCACAACAATCTTGGCCGTCTTGGCGCCGAGCTGGAGTAGTTTCTTGATCGCCTGTGACGCCCGCCCCTTGGCCTTCACCTCCAGGTACCTGCCGAGGAGGTGAAAGGTAACGATCGTTGTGGCCATCTCCATAAAACTGGCGGCGGGAAAGAAGAAGACCGCCAGGCCCATCAGAAAGGGGGGGATCGAGCCCATCGAGATCAGCACATCCATATTCGCGTGTCCGTGTCGCAAGGCGCGCCATGAAGATTGATGGGTAGGCCAGCCAAAAATAAAGACAATGGGAAAACCAAGCAGTGCAATGATGACGTTGTAATACGGTATAGGTGTCATCATGAAATGAATCATCATCAACACCATGATGACGGTTGCCGGCACTACGGCGTAGACGAGAAGTTTTCTGGCCTTCTCGACCTTGATCAGGTCATCCTCTCCATTCTCTGCGCTTTTTTCCTCACCGATCTCTTCAACGACGCGGTAGCCTGTTCCATCAACCACCGTCTTGAGATCTACCGGACTGGTAATGGCCGCATCAAACTCAATGACAGCCTGTTCAGTTGCCAGATTGACCGATGCTGTAAACACACCATCCGCTTCGTTCAATGCCTTTTCGATAGTATGCACACAGGAGGCGCATGTCATACCGCCGATCTTGAAGATTACTTTCTCCCTGACGCCTGCAACGTGATAGCCCGTACTCTCGATCACCTTGGCCAACTCACCCGCACTTAGTACTTGGGAATCAAATTCAATGGTCGCCTTCTCGCTGGCAAAATTGACTGATGCATTGACCACACCCTCAGTACCATTGAGGGCACCTTCAATGGTGTTGACACAGGAGGCACAATTCATCCCCGCGATGGGAAGAGTGACGGTCACACTGTTACCAGCAGTTTTCAGCTTCGCCTTATTAATCCCTTCTATTGGTTTGCCCTCTTCCTTTGGGGGGCGGGGAGTAAAAAATGATTCAGGCTCAGAATCAAACTTGCTCTTGCAGTTTGTGCTGCAAAAGAAGTAGTCCTTGTCTTGATAGGTCGATTTTCCTGCTGAGCGCTCAACATCCACTACCATTCCACATACAGGGTCGCGCATCGTCGTATCTGATACAGTTTTCACCGACATAACAGCATCCTTAATTCAATAATTAAAAAACTCTTTTAGTTCTCTTTCTGTTGGCTGGTAACGGAATACAACCTCGCCATCAACAACCAGGTTGGGAGAATGTCGGATTGCAAGTTTCTGGCATAACTCGCTTTCATCTTCCACATGAACCACACGATGCTCGATCCCAAGCTCATCTAATTCTTTAGACAGATTCACACAGTGGCTACATCCAGCCGTTGCAATAATCATTACTTCCATCACTTACTCCTTACTTTCTAAAACAATATTCAACAAATTAATCACTTGTCTCGTTAACATGAGACTCAATCAAATGACAGACAGAGTCCCCATTGGGAGTTCCATCCGGCATTTCTGACCAACTTTGCAAAGCATTTTCCATCCTCGCCTGCAATGCCATTAATAAGTCGAGTTGCTCGCGGTTCTCTTCGATACGGCGTGAGAGTATCTCTCGGACTTGAGGGCAAGGTGAATTCCCCTGTTCTGCATCATGCAAGATTTCACCAATTTCCTTCAGCGTGTAGCCGAGATGCTTAGCCTGCTGGACAAAACGCAACCGACCAACCTCGCTTTGTTTATACAAACGGTATCCATTGCCAGGATGACGTTCAGGTTTAAGGATACCCATGCGGGTATAATAGCGAACAGCATGTACCGTTGTCCCGCTGTGACTCGCAAGTTCCGATACCGTCAACATGATTCACCTCTGATCCACATATCCAAACAACAACCCTAGAACCTGTGCCTAAGGCACAGGTCAAGGTTTCTTCCACTATTTGCTTCCCATCATTCCCTTACATTCAGCCACTGAATAAACTGTCATTGAGCCAAGCAAAATAGCCATACCAACCGTAGTAATATTTCGTAGTGTCGATCTTGTGTTCCTATCAATTTACATCCGGCATTGGTTACTTATTTAAGTAATAACAACCTAGTCCCTCACGATTGACATTTGATGTGCCTCGCCACCTGGTATCTTTATTTCACCTAGCACCTTCAGATTTTTTTGATCAACCACCCAGATGACAGGCGACTTCCTGCTAGATACATAAATTTTTCCCGTGCCATGTATTGTGTTGAGATGGTAAGGTGCTGGAGCTAGCTGTATTGAACGCATCTTGTCTGTAGTGACATCAACAGCCACAAGCTTGTCCTCTTTCTTGCTTGTTGCATACAGAGTGCTGCCATCATCACTGATATCCAGGCCATGCACACTCTTGCCAATCGGATAACTTTTGATGACATCCCCTTTTGCAATAGATACAACTGATACCTTCCCGGCGCGCGCATTAGCTACATAAATACTCTTTTCATCCTTGGCAAAAATGGTGTGCTCGGGCGAGGGGCCGGCTTTTAGATTGCGTGTCACCGTCCAGCTTGCGGCATCAATTTCACTGATAGTCCCGTTGCCACTGTTACTGACGTAGACCTTCTTTCCATCGCGCGTAACGAGCGTGTAATTTGGCGCCGGGCCAGTCTTGACGGTTTTCACCACTTCGTTTGACTGCAGGTCAACAATACTTATATAGCCCCGTATCGGATGCGTAGAAATCACGTAACGTCCATCGGGTGTGATTGCCTGGTGATGTGTCCAGCCTGCCACTGCAATTGTTGACATTACATGGCCATGCCCAGGATGGATGAGAAACAACTTGCTATTAGGCTTGTCTTTGCTATCACCTGCTTTCAGTGCTGTTTCCTTCAGGCTGCCTGCCACAAGGTATTCACCATCAGGCGTCGCAACGAGCCCATGTGGATTATCAACCCCGTCATATGCAGCGCTAATCGTATCTTTATCACCGTCAACAGCAATCACCTGGTTGGCCGTTCCAAGAGGGATATAGACCGTTGTCCCTGCAAAACTGAACTGAGAGGCCATTGCTATGCTCATAGCCAATACCATTTGTTTCGTCCTATACATTGTCATACTCCTTGATGCACTTAAAATACTTACTTAAATGTTTTCTTCATAAATTTAATAATTCGGGAGATATCTTCATCACTCATTGCAGGGTTCCCACCTTTTGCCGGCATTGTCAAAACCGCGCCTTCACGTTGCACACCATTGCGTATGCTGTGCTCAATCTGACTATCCGTGAGTTTTTTCAGCCGATCATCATCAGTCAAATCAGCCACACCCGGCATGGCGCCCGTACCATCTTCACCGTGACAAACCAGGCAAGACTGCTCATAAAGTAACTTACCCGGCATGGGCGGTGGCGGTTGCGCCATGACCGGAGAGAGTTGAGCAGGCAGCCCCACCGCCATGTATATAACAACGCGACTCATGCGCATCACTAATTGCTTGCCTTCAGGAAGGCCAGTATGTCGCGTGTGTCTGAGCCTGTCAGTCCAGCCCTGATTCGCATGTGGGTAACAATTGGTTTCCACAGATCATCCCTGAATTCCTTTGGATCGCGCATGTTATGGCAACGCGCACAGTTCTGTGACCATAAAGATGCGCCACGGCCAATATCACCTGCTGTATTTGTATCCTGGGCAACAGCAACATTTATCTGTGTAGCCTGCACTGCAATGCTTACTGCCACATAAGAAGCTGCACTCACCAATCCCAGACCGAATAATTTCTGCTTTTTCATTACGATATCCTCCCTTAGAAACCATATGTCAGCTGGAACAGGAACCGATCATCATCGGTACGCTCACCACTGAGACCATCATTTGATTCAAAACCGAACTTGGCTATGGCATTATTTGCAAACAGGTAGTTTGCGCCAATTGCCCACTGCTTCTGATTTTGTGATGCATGCGGGCTATCATAATCTCCATACCTGACGACCATTTCCCACTTGCTCGGCAGGAACTTGTACGCAGCCTGTGCGTACCAGGCCTTGAACGTAGCTGCATCAGGGGCTGCACTGGCCGAATTCGAACCAACCCGCTGACGAATGTATTCACCCCGGAAATCCCACGAGCCGTGCTGGTATGCTGTATCGATACCGAAAGCGCTGTAATCACGAAGCAGGCTTTCTTCACCTTCTGGCCCAACTTCGCCTGTTGCAGCAGAAATACCTACCTCAAACCCTGGAACTGGCAGGATCCCAAAACGTCCACCCCAAACAAGCTCCCCATCATCATTACTGGCAAAGCCTTCAGCCTCAACTGCCTCAACTTCATCCCCATCCAGTTCAATTAATGGTCCATTACCGATGTAAATCGCATAATTAGCGCGACCTTCATTCATAACAGGAAAACCACCACGCAATTGGGCACCGACTTCTGTAATCGGAGCAGCCTGGTCATGACCAAATCCAGGTGGCGCTGATGAATATTTGTTCACCCATGTCGGATGCAGGTTTTGCCTGAATTGGCCAATTGGACTAAGGAATTTACCCGCCACAAGAATGGCGTAGTCATTTATTATCCAATCGATGGTTGCATACTCCAGTCCGACCTCAGTGTCACCATTATCGGCCACCCCGACCTCAAGCTCTGCCTCGAGCAAGAACAAGTCTTTGTACTGGTAGTGAAATATTGGGTTAAACGTTACAAGACTGAAAGAGCCATCACTGCCTTCCCTGTCTGAATATCCAACTGCTCCGTACCCGGCAAGGTGTACTGCAGAATCCGCAACCTTCCATTCATTGCTATCCTTTGCAACTTTCTTTACCTCTTCTTTCACAGCATCCACTTCTGACTTTCTTGCCATTAGTTTTGTTTGTGAATTTAATAGCACCCTTAATTCCTTGACCTGGTTTTTTAATATTTCAAGCTCATTTTTCAGTTGCTTGACATCATTGGCAACTGCCATTGATGGCACATGTGCCGTTAATGTAAGCACTGCAACTGCCAATAATTTAGACTTGCATACTGGTATTTTCATCTGATAATACTCCTTCCTGCTACACGAGCATGATGTTCTTACAGAACCGCATTCATAAAACGTGAATTACGACCAAACTGATTACATGCCATGTAATCGCTAAGACTTATTTCTATATAAATTTAATCAAGAACAGCTGAGCACTCGGTGCCGAAGTACCGAGTATAGAGGGGGATTTAGATGCGTAATCTCTGTGTATCCAGGTAGATTGATTGTCGGTTCACGACCCATCTTGAATTATCTGGGCGAAATGAAGCCGAATATTGTGGAGTGAAAATTTCTTCTTGCAGTTGTAAAGCAGTAGCTTTCTTATCCCACTGTGAGGGAGATGTGGGAAACGCAAGAGAAACGTTGGTTAAATCGGCACTGATCATCGGACAGTATTGATTCTCACCTTCATGATGAGAATCAACAGTATTATGATGACCATCATGCGCTGCATGGTGGTCATCATGCGCTGCACGGTGGTCATCAGCATGACCCTGTTGTCCATGATGCGAGCTGGCATCAACAAATACCTCGCAACACTGTTGCAAGGCAAATACGCTCGTACTAAACAACCATAGCAGCAACACCTGCATGGCTGTTTTACGCATTTTTCTGAATGACTCCATCATCAATATTTCAGAACTCAGTTTTATTTTTTGAATTGAACGATCATAAGATAATTCATGGCCGACCAGTAATTCTTTGACTTAGATCAAAGCCGCACTTACTTCATGTTATTTAACGCCAGTCAGAACACGAATGCGACTCTGCTATCAAATAACATGACTGACAAATAGTCAGACCTAAGCATCCAGTCTGCCAACTTTATCCTTTCTCGTGAAAGAACGTTATTTCATCCTTGCCGTTCTTATTAGACTCATAAATTTCAACTTCAATCTTATACTTTCCTTCATCTCTCATATCGAAGAAATTTGCATATGTCGTTTGGCCACTTGTTGTCATCTTCTCCAACGGCTTCTCAAGCTTTTTACGACCAAGCAATATGCCGGACGAAACTTCGGCGATCACAGTTGCATTTGTGACACGAGTCTTTCCATCCTTACGATACACTGTTATCATAACGTGTTGCGACCCTGGTGAAAGGTTACTCACTCCGCCATGTAAGCTTTTATCATTGTCTACTAGTGACATCGATTTTTTAATCATACTCGCGGGTACCACCCCCAGATATACGTGGTAATTCTCCGATTCTTCATGCCAGCTTAAATCAGAAGCAAGCACCTGGCTTGTACTAAATACCATAAAAAAGAACGCAATAATCGTTCCTGTTTTTTTTGAAATTGTGTTCATACCGCTTCCCTCAAACGTGAATTTTAAATACAAATATCAGACTAGCGCTTACCCATTGTACCCATCATCATATGATGCATATCAAGGACATTGTTACTGTGGTGATGTCGATCAGTCCACTTCTCTTCTGGAACACCCTTGTTCATACTTTCAATATCCATCATCATGTTGGCATGATCCTTCATCATCGCCTGTCTTTTTGAAGGGTTTTGCTCACGAATAACTTCTTGCCAATGTGACTCCATGGCATGCAACATTTCATCAACCTTGGCATTTCCTTCACCTGCATAAACCACTGATGCAGGGCTTGCCAAAAGTAGAACTAACGCATAACGGCTGATTGTTTTCATATTAATACTCCTTAACTTAATTAAAATACTACAGAATACTGACTAAGCATTATTGCACCACCACCTCGCATAAACGCAATTAATGCCACAATAATCAGGCTATGGTTAACTGCTCCATATAGCCAATGATTCACCCCAAATCTAACCCAATTACCTTCATGAATGATACCTCCAGATTTTTATCAGTTACGTGAGCGCTGATCGTTTCTAGCCCACGCCTGATATACTTCATCCGGCCACTTTGCTTGCAACCATGCCAGTATTTCATCCACCTCAGCATTGGTTAGTTTATCCTTCCAACCAGGCATACTGCCACCTAATTTTTCTGTGCCATAGAATATCGTTTGTTTAAGACCGGTCGTTGGATGATGCCACGCATGCCCAGTACCATTTAAAGGCGGAGGTGGTAATTTCCCCTGCGCATCACGTTTTTGCCAGCCTTCTGCGCCTTGCGCATTATCGCCGTGACAACTGGCACAATTCTGTTTAAAAAGTTGCCCGCCTCTTACGATCTTCGGTATATCTTTATTTCGTTCGAACACAACACTTTTTTCCATCGTTGGCACAGATGATTGAGCTACTGATTTCTCTGCATCTGGTTTTTCTTGATCACTGCAGGCTACCAGTGTCAAAGGTACAACAACGGCCCATAGGAATTGATATTTTAATTTTACCATAACACTCTCCTCTCCAGCTGAATGAAATGCTCTCTCCTGTACAGTGGGAGAGCATTCATACATACAATCACCCTACTTTAATACCATCCCGACGTAATTCCTCGGGACTCGCCGCACTTGCGAGCGTACCTTTTGGGTGTTTATACCAACCAGGTTCGTCGTAACTAGTTAGCTCATCACGCACCTTAAGCACAGTGTGACATTTTGCACTGCAAATTGCTCCATGCGAGTAGTGAGTTTTCCGGCACTGTGACTCATGGTCAATGTATATGGGCCGACTAAATAAGAAAAATCAGCACTCATACTATTCTCTTACTATACTGAATAACAATAAGAAGCTGACAAAGGACCTGCTCATGAAAACGACTGAGGCAACCACTGCAATACAGTTTACATGTGGCTATTGTGAAAATGTCCAGTGTGTCGAAGACACACTCGTTGAGGATGAGATTGATGGTGCTGCAGTACGCACCGCTATTGTCGATTGTCCGAGTTGCAGTCACGAAATTAAGCTTGTGATGCCAATCACTACTCAAGATGACGATGCAGAAAGCGCAGACGGCTGTTAATCGCGCCTATTATTTGCAAGCTTTACATGCCTCCAATTCTTCACGTAGTAGCTTTGCCAGCAAGCTTGCTCCCGGCCCTGGGTCTTTGCGACTGCCATACACCATGTATAGATTTCCAGGATAATGGCCGCCTTCTCGCAATGGCAATGGTTTCAATACGCCCTTTTCAAGCTCCGCCTTGATACTGTGCTCAGGTAGCCAACAGTAACCAAGGCCTGATAAAACTGCCTGACGTGCTGTTTCAATACTACTCACACTCCAGCGGTGCTCTGCGCCTAGCCAACCTACATCACGTTGTTGCCGCGCACCTGAGTCACGTATAACGACCTGTAGATCACGCTCCAGATCAGATGTTGTCACAGGCCGACCCAGTTGTTGCATCGGATGATCGGCGTGTGTAACAGCAATAAAGTGAATATCGAGTAGAGGCTCGCCTAGAAATCCTGCCGGGGTATTTGCACAAATCGCAATGTCTGCATTTCCCTGCTCAAGCGCATCCTCAGCCCCGGACAGTACAACTTCATTCAGCAGTACCCGACTGCCCTGGCTCAGCGGTGCATATCGCCCTAATGCCCGCATCAGAACGTCGGTTGGAAATGCTGCATCGACAACCAGGTTTACCTCAGCTTCCCAGCCCTGCTCAAGTCCATCAGCAAACTGCTCAACCTCTTCAGCCTGTTTGAGAAGCAACCTCGCTCGCCGTAATAGTGCCTTTCCTTCGTCAGTGAGAATGGATTTACGCCCTTCTATACGTAATACAGCAATTCCGAGCTGTTCCTGCAGCTTCGCAACGGTATAACTGACTGATGACTGGCTTCTGTGAAGCACTTCAGCAGCCTGCGCATAACCACCGTTATCGACCACTGCCTGCAAGGCACGCCATTGTTCCAATGAAACACGTGAGGCACTCATACTATTACCTATCTATTATTTCGATAATAACTAGTAGTATTTTGCGCTTTTTAATTAGTTTAAACAATATATTCTAAATCCCGTGAGCACATGAAACCCAATTACGGAGGTCACGACAATGCAAAAACTTACTCACCTGGCAGGACGTATCCTTATCGCACAGATATTCCTGATGGCAGGCATCAACAAGATCAGTGGATATACCGGTACACAGAGCTACATGGAAGCAATGGGCGTACCCGGTGCACTGTTACCACTGGTTATCGTTCTCGAGATTGGCGGTGCACTCGCCCTGATCGCTGGCTGGCAAACCCGGTTGACGTCGCTGGCACTGGCTGGATTCAGTATTCTGTCAGCAGTCATCTTCCATGCGAATCTCGCTGACCAGGTCACCATGATCATGTTCATGAAGAACTTCGCAATCGCGGGTGGTCTGATGGTGCTCGCATCACAAAGTATCAAGGACACCATCAGTATCGATAATCGTCTACTGGCACGCACATAAGCCTGACAGAAGTTACGCGGGTGCGGTAATTTGACCGCACCCGTTTCACTGAAACACCTGGAGATATAACATGAGCCTGTTGATCAATGGCAAACTTAAAGAGGACTGGTTTGATTCGGAACAAACGGATGGTGAATTCATCCGTAAAGATTCACAGTTTCGTAACTGGATTACACCCGATGGTAAGGCCGGCCCGAGCGGTGTTGCCGGTTTTAAGGCTGAAGCCGGACGTTACCACCTTTATATTTCACACGCCTGTCCCTGGGCACACCGTACATTGATTTTCAGAATGCTGAAACAGCTCGAGGATGTCATCAGCTTTTCAGTCGTGCACCCATACATGGGCAGTAAAGGCTGGAGTTTTGAATCATGCCCGACCTTACCCGGCAATGAGGCCAGTGGTGACCCCATCTACGATCATGATTACCTGTATAAAAATTACGCAATGGCCGATCCTGACTACAGTGGTATTGTGACAGTCCCGGTGCTGTGGGATAAAAAACAGAATACGATCGTCAATAACGAGTCGTCAGAAATTATCCGCATGCTCAATTCCAGCTTCGGTGACATGGGCAACGATCTCGATATGTACCCTGCCCACTTGCAAGCAGAGATTGATGAGATAAACGCGTTTATCTATGACAACATCAATAACGGTGTCTATAAGACTGGCTTTGCAACGAGACAGGAGTCTTACGAAAATGCTTTCAGGAACCTGTTTGATGCTTTAGCTACTATCGAACGGCGTCTCGACAAACAGCGTTACCTGGTAGGCAACCAACTGACCGAGGCCGACTGGCGGCTATTCACCACCCTGCTTCGTTTTGATGCTGTGTATGTTGGCCATTTTAAATGTAACCTGCGACGCATCGCAGACTACCCAAACCTGTCCAATTATCTTCGTGAGTTGTATCAGTATCCCGGCATCGCAGAAACGGTGAATATGGGACATATCAAACAGCACTACTACACGAGTCACCCGATGATTAATCCGACCGGCATTGTTCCAGCCGGGCCAGAACTCGAACTTGATGCGCCGCACGATCGCGAGAGATTCACATCATGAGCGTTAATACTGAAAAGTGCATAGCACAGGAAACCATGGAAGGTGATGGTGTAATCGTCAAACGGCTCATGCCTGTTGCCGGTCTGCGCAACTTTGACCCCTTCGTACTCTGGGACCATTTCAATATCTCACCCGGAAACGGCTTTCCCGATCACCCGCACCGTGGCTTTGAGGCGATTACATACATGTTCAGCGGCAGCATGCAGCATACGGATAACCTGGGGAATCAATCGACCGTCACCGCGGGTGGTGCACAGCGTTTTACCGCCGGCAGTGGCATTGTGCATTCAGAAATGCCCGGTGATAGTGGAAAGAACGAGGGCATCCAGTTATGGATAAACCTGCCCATTGCCTTAAAAAACATACCCGCGGCGTATCAGCAGGTAAATACTGATGATATTCCTGTGCAGGTGTCTGAGGGTGTCACAGTAAGAACAATCGTTGGCGAAAACTCACCGGTGTTACTCAAGACACCCGTCAGGTATCAAGATATAGAGCTGGATGAAAACGTAAATTACACCGACCAGGTAGCAGAGGGTTTCAGAGGCTTTATATTTGTCGTAACAGGCAAAGCCGTGCTAAATGGGCAGGAAATAAACGAAGGTGAGGCCGTGTTTGTTGAAGCACCCTGCTCAATCGATTTGCAGGCAGTTGAAGCCAGCCGCTTTATGCTGTGTCTGGGTAAACCACACAACGAACCTATCCATCAACATGGCCCGTATGTCGATTAAAGTGCGTTATCCATGCTCCTGATGACGCCCGTGACAATCCCGAGGATCTGCACTTCCTCATTACGCAGGTGAATCGGCGCCATTGAGGCATTGGCGGGTTGCAGGCGGATACCATCCTTTTCAACGTAAAACTTTTTCAGCGTGACCATCTCACCATTAATCATTGCAATCACAGACTGGCCGTTTTCGGCTGTCTCACGCTTTTCAATAACGATAATGTCGCCATCTTCAATATTGTCATCAATCATCGAATGGCCGCGCACGCGCAAGGCATAGCTGTTCTTCCTGACCATATTGGACGGCACAGAAACATGTGCATTGTCTTCACTCAAATCGACGGGTTGTCCTGCCGCGACCCAGCCAAGCAGCGGGATATCTGTCATCTCACTGGCGAACACGTCCACAGACTCAAGTTCGGGCGACCACACAGGTCGATCATTTTTTGGAATTATGTAGTTGACGTTTGACATTATTGGCCTTCTTTATATCAAGTCTAACGACTCTATGTTTTTTGTTTTTTTTACCTTACTATCTATGAACAGATCAGGCAAGCCTATGATTGTAATAACAAGGCTATGCCTGGCTACTCACTGAAGTATCAGGGAAGACAGCGATAAACGTTATCGCTAAAAGTAAACCAGGCTTGGATGGCACAAACTCAACACACTCTCTTTATCGACTCAGCGCAGGTCCTTAATTACCTTTATTTACAGGGTATTCGTACGCGCTGAGTTGCTATTACGTGGAGCGTCCGTGGCAAAAAGTGTTTTGTCACGACAACCGTCCAACCACTTTGTTCATGTGTGATTAAAGAAATGCGATACCTGTCACATTTGGTCAGGAAATTATCAACTATGGTTTGTTACACACTTGTTGGAATGCGTGTGTGAATCAACAGAAAGGCATGCCTGATAGTCTGCCAGGCTTCCATTCTTCACAACACGTTTTATCCATGGACAAAAAGAACGCATATTGCGGTCTAAATGACGGGAACAAGAATCATGAAATGGAAAATACTTCTTCTTGCATTTGTTTCACTTTTCTTACACTCATTCTCAAACGTCGCGATGGCCGTCGAATCAACAGATGCGACCGCGACGTTAACCGTTAACTTTCCCGGTTTGTCCAGCGTTCATACGGATATCCGCGTTAGCGACAACATTCCCGAATCAGCAAGCGGCACCAGAATTGCCTCTGCCAACTGGAAACGCGATCAGTTCACACTCGCCGTTCCAGCCCAGGTGTATGACCTGCGTATACGCAAGGGTGGCGCAACACTGATTATTGATAATGTCGACTGTACATCGGGCAGTTGTACCGTCAGTGACATTACCGCCACGATGACGGTGAACTTTCCCGGCATGCGCAGTGTACACACTGATGCGCGTGTCCCTGATGGTGTAGAAGGCACCGCAACAGGCAGTGGCGTTAATAGCAAGAACTGGCAGTCAGATCTGGCTGCCTTCAAGGTTCTGAAACAGGTTTATGATGTTCGCGTACGTAAAGGTAGCGCCACTTTTGTAGTCGACAACGTCGATTGCTCGTCCGGTAGTTGTAGTGTCGACGGCATCACTTCAACCCTGACAGTCAATTTCCCGGGTATGCGCAGCGTGCATACCGATGCAAATGTTCCCGATAATACCGAAGGCACTGCAAACGGCGGCAAGGTTACCCATGCCAACTGGAAAACCGATCTCGCCGTAATGACCGTTTTCCGCCAAGTTTACGACGTGCGCCTGCGTAAAGAAAATGCCACACATATTGTCGATAATGTGGACTGTACGTCCGGCTCCTGTTCCGTGAGCGGTGTCACCGCCACGATGAAGGTGAATTTTCCGGGTTTAAGTGGCGTTCATACCGATGCGCGAATCCCTGATGGCCTCGAAAGTGCTGCAGGTGGTGGCCGAGTCACCTACTCCAACTGGAAGCGCGATGCTGCTGAACTGGTCGTTTTCCCTCAAACCTATGACGTGCGCGTACGCAAAGGCGACGGCACACACATCATTGACAACGTTGACTGTTCATCCGGCAGTTGTACGGTCAGCGATATCACCGCGACGATGACCGTTAACTTCCCTGGCCTGAGCAGCGTGCATACCGATGCCCGCACACCTGATGGAGTTGCAGGCACCGCTGAAGGCGGCAAGGTTGCCCACGTGAACTGGAAACGTGACCAGGCCGTATTGAAACTCTTCCCCGGCGTCTACGACGTCCGCGTGCGTAGAGGTGGTGGCACGCATATCATCGACAACGTCGACTGTTCATCCGGCAGCTGTAACATCAGTGATATCACCGCCACGATGACCGTGAATTTTCCTGGCCTGAGCGGTGTACATACCGATGCACGCGTCCCGGACGGTGCTGAAGGCACAGCAACCGGTAACAAGGTTGCCCACGCGAACTGGAAGCGCGACCAGGCCGTACTGAAACTCTTCCCCGGCGTCTACGATGTGCGGGTACGTAAAGGCGATGGCACACACATCATCGACAACGTCGATTGTTCATCTGGCAGCTGTACCGTGAGTGATATCACGGCGACGATGACCGTTAACTTCCCCGGTCTGAGCAGTGTACATACCGATGCCCGCACACCTGATGGTGTCGATGGCACCGCTGCAGGTGGCAAGGTTGCCCACGCAAACTGGAAACGTAACCAGGCTGTGCTGAAACTTTTCCCGGGAACGTATGATGTGCGCCTGCGTAAGGGTCACGCCACACATATCGTCGACAATGTCGACTGTTCTTCAGGCAGCTGTACGGTTGATAACGTCACAGCAACCATGACCGTCAACTTCCCGGGTATGAGCAGCGTGCATACTGATGCTCGCGTCACGGACAACGTAGATGGTACTGCTGATGGCAATAAAGTGACGCATGCCAACTGGAAGCGCGACCAGGCTATTCTGACCGTGTTCCCGCAGACCTATGATGTACGCCTGCGCAAAGGCAAAGCCACGCACATTGTCGATAACGTCGACTGTTCGTCTGGCACATGTTCTGTCGATAACGTCACGGCGACCATGACTGTTAACTTCCCGGGTATGCGCGGTGTACATACTGATGCACGCGTTCCTGATGATCTGGAAGGCAGTGCCGAAGGCGGTGAAGTTACACGTGCCAACTGGAAGACCGACCAGGCCGTTTTGACTGTCTTCCCGCAGACTTTCGACGTGCGCCTGCGTAAAGGCCACGCCACACATATCGTCGACAATGTTGATTGTTCATCCGGCAGCTGTACCGTTGCGGATGTCACGGCAACTATGACCGTTAATTTCCCGGGTATGCGTGGTGTTCATACCGACGTCCGTGTCCCGGATAACGAGGAAGGTAGCGTTGAGGGTGGCAAGATCGCTCATGCTAACTGGAAAACAGACCAGGCTGTCCTGACTGTGTTCCCGCAAACCTATGATGTACGCCTGCGTAAAGGTGATGCTGCACATATTGTCGATAACGTTGATTGTTCAACCGGCAGCTGTACGGTTGATAATGTCACTGCAACCATGACCGTCAAGTTCCCAGGCATGCACAGTGTACATACCGATGCACGGGTACCTGATGGCGAAACAGGTACGGCAACCGGCGGTAAGGTAACCTCACTTAACTGGCAAAAAGACCAGGCCGTTCTGACCGTGTTCCCGCAGCTATACGATCTGCGTCTGAGTAAGGGTTCATCCTCGCACATTATTGACAATGTCGACTGTACGTCGGGTACATGTACCGCCGAGAACTTTGTCTCCACGTTGACGGTTAACTTCCCTGGCCTCAGCAGCGTTCATACATCTGTACGCGTTCAGGATGATGCCAGCAGTGCGGGTGAAGGCGGCCGGGTTATCGATGTCAACTGGAAACGTGACCAGGCTGTTACCACCCTCTTCCCGCAAAGCTACGATCTGCGGATCCGCAAGGGTGCTGCAACCCTGATCGTTGATAACGTAAACTGTGCAACTGAAACACGCACCTGTGTTGTCGATGATATCGTTGCCACACTCGTCGCAGAGTTCCCTGGCCTGACCCGTGCACACACCGATGTACGTGTACCGGATGGTGTCGACGGTGTAGCCGGTGGTGGTGTCATCAACTACAGCAACTACAAGTCTCACAGTGCCGAAATCAAGGTATTGCGCCAGGTCGTTGATGTACGTGTCCGTCACAGCCACGCAACAACTATTTTCGATAACGTCGACTGTACGTCTGGTACATGTCGGGTGCTGATTGAAGGTACAACACAGGTCACACTCATAGATGGTGATCGCAACGCTCCGATGATTGGCCAACAACTGCGTGTGTTTGAGAAATTTAATGACGGTAGTCTGCGTCACATCGTCACAGGTGTTACTGATGGTGCCGGCCGTGCAAACTTCACACTTGAAGGACTCGGTGCAGGACGCGTATACGTTCTTCAAACACGCAACCCGTTTGGTAACGGCAAGGAATATTTCAGCCCGTTCATTACACGCCCTGGTCCGGTACAGTTTATCATCACTGTCGATGGTGAGAATGAACTTGACCTGACACCGCCACAAATCAGCTTCTCAACCCCGCTGAATAATGCCAATGTCAGCAACCGTGGCTTTGATGTTCAGGGTACTGCGAGTGATGATAATCGTGTCGCCAGTGTGACGTTAACCGTAGCTGACGGCATCAACACAAGCTTGCTCCCTGCCCTGATTAACGAGTCTGCTGGCACCTGGAGCACTCGTGTCCCTGCCTCGGCAATTATCACCAACCAGGTTACATTGACCGCAACAGCTATTGACCCGGCAGGTAACCAGACTACGACGAGCATTGTCGTTAACCCGATTACCGACAACCAGGGACCACAGGTCAGCTTTACATCACATCAGCCTAATGATGATGTGCCTGTAACCGGCTTCCTGCTCTCAGGTCAGGTAACAGATCTGACGGGTGTACAGAGCCTCACCGCCACGCTGAATGACCCGATACTTGGGGACTCTATCCTCAATGCTCCGGTCGACTTCTCGCTGGCTAGCGGCAACTGGACACTGGCTGTACAGAATGGCCAGATCAGTGAAAACCAGACAGTCACTGTTTCAATGACTGCTGTTGATGTCGATGGCAATACCTCGACAAACAGCATCAGTCTTGATGTTGTCGCGGTCGATAACTCGGGTATTCACCTCATAAATCGCATCACGTTCGGTGCAACACCTGAACTGCTGCGTGATATTGAGGCAAATGGTGCCCTCGCCTACCTCGATCAGCAACTCAACCCTGCTGCCATCGATGACAGCGCCCATGCTGCACGTGTTGCCGGCATCAATCCGGCTAGCAAGGAAGAACTGCAGTCATGGACATTGCTGAATATGACTTACAGCAAGCGCCAGCTGCTTGAGGTCATGACATGGTTCTGGGATAACCACTTCAACACCGACATCAATACTACCCGCCAGAACCACCTGGGTGTCGATGTCAGTGATACAGTGGCCTATGAGCTGACCGAGAACCAGCTGTTCCGAGCCAATGCGCTGGGCAACTTCCGTACACTGGTGGGTATCAGTGCTAGAAGCCCGGCCATGCTCATCTACCTGGACAGCATCAGTAACGTCGCAGATGACTCGAATGAGAACTACACACGCGAATTGCTTGAGTTGCATACGATGGGTGTTACCGGTGGCTTCACACATCTCGAGATCGAGGCTGGTGCCGAGATCTTCACCGGCTGGCACCTTGCCAACGATGCGTTCTTCTTTAATGCACCACTGCATAATGGTGAAGCCCATACCTTCCTGGGCCAGCCGATTGCAGCTGGTGGAGAGGAACAGGCGGATGCACTGATGGATATCGTGGTCGCCCACCCATCAACAGCTTCATACATCTGTGGCAAGCTTGTCACTGTGTTCGTTAACGACACCCCACCGGCCAGCCTGGTGTCACGTTGTGCCACACAGTTCCAGGCCACGATTAATGACGATGACCAGATTGCCCAGGTCCTGCGCCTCATCCTGACCTCTCCGGAGTTCTTCGATGCTGCGAACTACCGTGCCAAGATCAAGACCCCGGTCGAGTTCGTGGTCGGTGCGGTGCGTAACCTGGGTGCAGAAACCAATGCCAATGACCTGTCCAGAGCGATTTCCCGAATGGGCATTGACCTGTACGAATATGACGTACCAACAGGTTGGTCAGAAATTGGTGAGGATTGGATCAACTCAAGCCTGCTGCTTGAACGTATCAAGTGGGTCAACCAGTTCGCCCGCCAGACTGTCGGCAGTGACACCTACACTGACCCACTGGTCTTCTACCCGGGCAACGGGTTTGAAACCGCGGATGGCATCACTGGCTTCCTGCTCAACCTGACCGTGGGTGATGACTTTACAGACCAGTCGCTGCAACAGGCACTGAACCTGCTCAATGGCGTCAATGGCTTCGACCTGACGGATATCGATGCAGAGCAACGCCTGCAACAGCTGAACAGTGTTGTACTCAGTTACCCACAATACCAATACCAGTAACCGACAGTAAGTTTTAACAGGAGAAAGAAAATGGATAGACGTAATTTTCTGAAAAATATGCTGGGTACAGGACTTGCTGCCGGTAGTGGTCTTGGCTTCGGGCCACTCTTTAACCCGCTGGCTCATGCCAATCATGCCGGCGATGGCACACGACGCCCAACACTCGTGGTCATCTTCCAACGTGGCGGCTGTGATGGTCTGAACACGGTTGTCCCATTTGCCGATACCGAGTATTACAACCTGCGGCCAACGATTGGCATCGCTGAGCCGAACCCGAACGATCCACTCTCGGCGCTGCTGCTCGATGATCCAACAGGCAATCATGTCGATTTCTTCGGCCTGCACCCGAGTCTTTCTGAGTTACATTCAATTTATAATGCGGGTGACATGGCAATTATGCCGGCTGTACATTACCCGAATAACTCGCACTCTCACTTTGCCAGCCAGGACTTTATTGAAACCGGGGCACAAAACAGAGAACTGGATGGCTGGCTCAATCGCCATCTGGCGACTGTACAGGCGAATGCCCAGTTACAGGCCGTACACTTTGGTGGTTCTCTCTCCAAGGCGCTACGTGGCGATGTCCCGGTACAGTCTTTCTCATTCATCAACAACTTCAATCTCGGTCTTGGCAGCCAGGACGAAGCCACTCTGACCAACACCGTGTTACCAGTATACAACTCAACACCCCAGAACCCGTCTGAATACCAGCAGCTTGTCCACCAGTATGGCCAGGTACTGTTCAACAACCTGAGTGTCGCCGCCAGTATCGATACGGGCAGCTACGTACCGGAGAATGGTGCCACCTACCCGGGCGGTTCGTACGGCCGTCGACTGCGCGAAACTGCACAACTGATCAAGTCCGATGTCGGACTGGAGCTCGTCACGATTGATATTGGTGGCTGGGATACACACAGTGGCCAGGGCGGCGCAGAGACGAACGGACGCCAGGCACGTCGCTTCCGGGAATTTGCCGGTGGTATCAACGCCCTGTATACCGACCTCGGCAATCGCATGGATGATGTCATTATCCTGACCATGACCGAGTTCGGTCGAACTGCCAAGGAAAATGGCAGTGCCGGCACCGACCATGGTAATGCATCTTCATGGTTCATGGTTGGCAAGAATATTGGTAACGGTATTCACGGCGCATGGCCGGGACTTGGCTCAACCGAACTGGCACGAGGCCGATTCCTGGACTTCTCAATCAACTACCGTGATGTAATGGGTGATATCCTGATTGGTCACATGGGTCATACCCCTGCGGAAGTCGCCACATTATTACCCGGGCATACCTATCAACCCGTTGGCTTATTTGGCTGATATATTTCGTATTGGATAAGACAAGGCCTGCAGCGTCTCGCTGCAGGCCCTAATTTATACACAACTTAGATTTCTAGCTGACTTTGAATTGTGACACAAGGTCATGCAGGCGACATGTCAAATCATGAAGGTGGGCACTGTCCCTGAGGGTAGAATCCGTACCTTCTGCCGTTTCACTGGTCATATGGCTGATATTATTAATGTTGGCATTTATTTCTTCTGCAACCAGGTTCTGTTCATTCGCAGCCTGGGCAATCTGACTGTTCATTTGCGTAATACTTGTAACTGAACTCGTAATCGCATCAAGTGAGCTGGCAACATTCTCAATCTGTTTGACACTTTCCTGTGCCTGGGTTCGTGCAGTCCCCATCGCGCCCACCGCCTCAGTCGTTCCTGTCTGCAAACGCGTAATCATGTCTTCAATTTCCTTTGTTGACTCCTGTGTGCGGCCAGCAAGTGTTCTCACTTCATCTGCCACAACAGCAAATCCTCTACCCTGCTCACCCGCACGCGCAGCCTCGATTGCCGCATTCAGTGCCAACAGGTTAGTTTGTTCTGCAATACCCTTGATAACATCGAGCACAGTTTCAATCGCATGGCTCTCATCGGCAAGCGTTTCAATGACACCTGCACTGTTTTCGACAGTTGCAGCCATTGAATTTATGGCATTAATTGAATTACTCACCACAGTCCGACCCTTGCCCGACTCACTGTCTGCATTTTCGGCAGCGGCAGCGGCATCACCTGCATTACGCGCAACCTCGTTAACGGTTGCCGCCATTTCATTCATGGCAGCAGCGACACTTTCGGTTTGCGATTGTTGCGTCATAACGCGCTGACTGGTTTCGTTCGTCGTATCAGACATGCGTTGCGCGGCCGTTGATAATTGTGAACTGCTATCGGCAAGCTCTGTAATCACCTGGCGCAGGTTTTCAGCCATACGGTTCACACCGTTCGCAATCTTGCCAATCACATCATCACTTTGTAGCTGACATGAATGAGTAATATCTTTATTACTGATAGCTTCAGCAATCGTTGCCAGTGACTCCAGCTTGCGTATCAACACATACTTGGCCAATGTGTAATTCACAAAGCCGATGACAATCCCAGCCACCACACAACTGATGGCAAACCACATTGCCATGCCTTCCTTTGGCTCAACAAATAGCTGTGCAAAAAAAGGGAAAATCAGTCCCATAAACAGGCCAAAGCCGGTAAAGGCGAAGAGAAGGTTGCGTAATATACTTTTATTCATGACGATGCACCCGTTTTGGTAAAGGTGGAAAGCACCTCTACCCAATGATTACTGACACTATTTAGTTATACATAACTATCGGCAATCAATGGTCATACTTTACATTCATGACCAAAATTCTTACTGACATCCGGAGCACATAATATACCTTTCTATATGTGTGGTATTTGGGTCGATACCAAAAGCTAGAATGGTGGCTGACTGAAAACCTGTAATACCTTGCCCGTAACGGGATGCTTGAAGCTCAGTTCGGTCGCGTGCAGTAATAATCTGCCTGATTTTGACAACGCCTCCTCGCCTGCATAGAGCCGGTCACCCAGTATCGTATGGCCGATAAATTGCATATGCAGGCGTAATTGGTGGGTGCGCCCGGTGATCGGGACAAGTTCAACCCGGGTGGTCATGTTTACATCGTCACGGTCGAGCACCCGGTATTGAGTCGTTGCCGGCTTACCCTGCTCATGATCGATCTTCTGGCGTGGCCGGTTTGGCCAGTCACAGATCATCGGCTGGTCAACGGTGCCATTGTCATCAAGCATGATGCCCTCGACGACGGCCAGGTACCTTTTATTCACCTCGCGCTGTGAAAAAAGCTTGCCAAGCTGTGCCTGGACTGCCTTATTCAGTGCCATAACCACAACCCCGGAGGTCGCCATATCAAGCCGGTGGACGACCAGTATACCCGGGTAGTCTACCGCCACACGGCTCACCAGGCAGTCCTGCTTATCCGGGCCACGTCCGGGCACAGAGAGCAGCCCGCTCGGCTTGTTAACCGCAAGCAGGTAGTCATCCTCATAGAGGATTTCGAGACCCTCATTGACGGGCGGGGTATATTCAGGGGCATTCATTATGACCATTATTCACGACATCGACATAAACATGAAAGAAAATGTGAGCATTCTATAATGCATGGTGAAAAAGGCTATACTAGTAGCTATATATAATAACAACCACCACAAGATTAATAAGAAACCATTGTAATCACCTGTTTTAAATAGATATTATATGTTGCCCGTTTACGGCGTTACATACCGGGCTGGTTGCTGTGAGACATGTACCTGATATGGCTAATGACGAACAAAAAAAAGCACTGCACGAATGTCAGCGTGAGAACCAACATCTCAAAGAAGGCATCGTTGCCCTGCGTGATGAGCTGGAGGCTGTGAACCACTCGTTTGACCAGCGTATCAAGGACGCCGTTGCCGATGGACAAAGCGAAATTGCCCAACTGAAGACGACAATCGTCTCACTTCGCGATGGCATGGAGGATATGTCAAATGATCATAAACGCGTACTTGACGATACCATTGCTGACGATAACACCGAGATGCGTCAATTACAGAATACCATCGTGTCATTACGCGATGAACTCGGGCACCTGCAGCTGACATATGAAGAAAAACTCGCAATCCAGTCCCGCGAGTCCGGTGAAGAGATTAAACAATTACAGACTACTGTTCGCGAACTGCGCGACAAGCTTGAAGAATTGAATAAAGGCTGACAATTTCTCATGACTGATACAATCAACACCAATGACCACCAGGCTGACATGCCGTTGACGACTGATGAACGCAAACGCCTGCGCCAGGCAGAACTGCTGGTCAATATAACGCGCCGCATGAATGGCCTGGACTCGCTCGACGATATGCTCGAGGCGCTGGTTGAACTGACTACCTTCGAGCTTGGTGCTGACCGCGGCACGATCTTCCTCAATGATAGTGAAACAAACGAGTTGTATTCCCGTGTCGCACTGGGCACCAAGCACCATACAATTCGCCTCATCAATACAGTCGGTATTGCCGGTCACGTATTTACAACGGGCGAACACATCATTATTGATGATGCCTATTCCGATGAGCGATTTAACAAGGAAACTGACCAACAAACCGGTTATGAAACGCGTAGCATCATCTGTGTGCCGATCAAAACGGTTACGGGCGAGATTATTGGCGTGTGCCAGGCACTGAACAAGAAAGACGGCCTGTTCACTGAAGATGACGTACAACTGCTTGAGTCGATGTCCATGCAGGCCGCGGCAGTCCTGAAAAGCACCCAGACCGATGAACGGATGCAACGTGCCCGCAAACAGGAAATGGAGTTTCTTGATATTGTTGCGGACATCACTTCGGAAATTGATCTGAGCATGTTGCTGCAAAAGGTCATGGGCGAAGCAACTCGTATGCTGAATGCCGAACGCTCTACCCTGTTCCTGCATGACGATAAAACCAACGAACTGTTCTCCAAACTCGGAGAAGGCATGGGTGCCACCGAGATCCGCATTCCAGATCATGCCGGGATTGCCGGTGCCGTATTCACATCCGGTGAAACCATAAACATGCCACATGCCTATGCAGACCTGCGTTTTAACCCGGCAATTGATAAACAGACAGGTTTTTTCACGCGCTCAATACTGTGTGTACCGGTCATCAACAAGGCCGGCAAAATTATCGGTGTCACGCAGATGCTCAACAAACGTGGCTATGCCTTCAACCGTGAGGACGAATCACGCCTGAAGGCCTTTACGGCGCAGGTGTCTATTGCACTGGAAAACGCCAAGCTGTTTAACGATGTGCAGGATATGAAGAACTACAGTGAAAGCATGCTCGACTCAATGAGTAACGGCGTGCTGACACTGGATGAAAACTGCAAGATAGTCACCTGCAACAGCGCTGCTTTGAGTATTCTCAGCGTATCGCATGATGCGATTATCGGACAAGATGTCGATGCGTTTTTCAAGGATGAGAATGACTGGCTCAGCAAGAAGATCCATAAACTCGTTGAGACTCAACAAACTGACCTGGTGATGGATGCTGAGCTCAAGTTTGAGGACTTCACCGTATCCGTAAATACCACCCTGATGCCACTGAAGAGTGTTGATGGTGAAGCGCTCGGCAGCATGATCATGCTCGAAGACATCAGTAGTGAAAAACGCATGAAGGCGACCATGTCACGCTACATGGATCCCGGCCTTACCGATCAGCTCATGGGTGACGATGACTCCCTGCTGGGTGGCCATACGGCAAAGGCCACTGTTCTGTTTTCGGATATCCGTAGCTTTACTACCCTCACCGAGGAACTTGGCGCACAAGGAACGGTTGGCCTGCTCAATGAATATTTCACGCGCATGGTCGAGTGTATTCAGAATGAAGGCGGCATACTCGACAAGTTCATTGGAGATGCTATCATGGCCGCCTTTGGTACGCCCGTCTCTCACGATGATGATGAGGATCGCGCCCTTCGCGCCGGGATCGAAATGATTCGTTCTCTGTGGGAGTGGAACGACATTCGTGAGGAAAATGGCGATAAGCGCGTTGACATGGGTCTGGGTCTGAATACCGACGATGTTGTGTGTGGTAATATCGGCTCGCCCAAGCGCATGGACTACACCATGATCGGTGACGGTGTGAACCTTGCCGCGCGTCTTGAGTCTGCCTGTAAACAGTACGCAGCGCGCATCCTTATCAGTGAACACACGAAAGCACGCCTCAAGGGCACCTACCGTATCCGTGATATCGACGACATTGTCGTAAAAGGCAAAACCAAGCCGGTTCGTGTCTTCGAGGTACTCGACTACCATACTCCAGAGAGCTTCACCAACCTGATGGATGTTGTCGGCTACTTCCAGGAAGGCCGTCAATATTACCGCGATGGTGACTGGGACCGCGCCATCAAGCAGTTCACAGATGCGCTCGCTGCCAACCCGAAAGATCGCTTATCCGAGATCTACATAAACCGCTGTAAACAGCTTAAGGAAAACCCACCTGAGGACTGGGACGGCATTCTGATCATGACCAGTAAATAATCTCGTAGTTATCTGAATTTTATGTATTATTTCGGAAAAACCTTATAGCCTGTAGGTTTGTAACCATATCTTTTATGTGTCTTTATGACTCAGCGTCTGTATAATACTTAAGTATTAGTTGTAGGTACCGACATACACTCAACGCGTTGCAATACCAAGTCGACCTGTATGACGTGTTATGCAGATAATTATGAAAAAAAATGTCATCGCCAGCACCTGAGAGCCTTCAATCATCAGTTTCAAAGTTACCCGTTCTGACAACGCGTAACAAAATCATTGGCACACTCGCGCTGTGCGTGCTGGCTGTACTCGGTAATGTTCTGAGCCTGCCCCTGTTTTTTGGCGTATCCCTTATCTTTGGTTCTATCTCCGTGATGCTGGCTGTCAGCTTGCTCGGTACAGCCCCAGCTGTGCTGGTGGCATTCACCGGTGGCCTTTATACCTTCATGCTTTGGGGACACCCTTATGCGCTGATAATCTTTAGCGTTGAGGCACTGGTCGTCTCGCAACTCTATAAAAGGCGATTCTGTAACCTCGTGATGGCTGATTTCACGTATTGGCTAATATTAGGTGTGCCACTCGTATTACTCTTCTACCGTGGCGTGATTGGCATGGACTGGTCGCCTGCTACCCTGATTGCCTTTAAACAACCACTCAACGGGCTCCTTAACACCCTGCTCGCAGGGTTACTCATCATTACCCTGCAACTATTCTGGCGTGGTGCCAAAAAGATTAGCCTTCCTTCGGCAAGACTCGACAACCTGCTGTTCCATGTGTTGCTGACAAGCATCTTGCTTGCCGGTATTGTGCCTATTGTGCTGGATAGCAATATACAGAAAACAATTCATGAAGCGCATATGAATGAGCGCCTATCTGAGCGAGCGATTCACCTGGCAAGACGAATCTCATCAGACAACACAACAAGCCTTTCATACTGGGAAAAAGAACTTAAAGAGGAACAGACTAACCCATACATGGGGCTGGCACTGCTTGACTCTGCTGGCCGTACAATACTTCAGCAAGGAGATGTAGCAAGTATCTCAAATACTAACGGCAGTCAGCTTGAAGCACTCGGTAATGGCCTGTCCTTCTGGCTACCGGGCAAGAATATCCCCCTCATGCAACGTTGGTCACAAGGGCGATACCATGTCAGCGTACCTGTCATCAGTAACTTAAACATATCCAGCCTGGTTATTGAGCAATCTGCAAAGCCACTCGTACGTGTACTGGAACGCAGCCGTCTGACATCGTTCACATTGTTAACTGCGTTGATACTACTGGGCATTATTACTTCACGAACACTGAGTCGCTGGCTTGCACGCCCCCTGCGTAACCTCACCGAAGTAAGCAGTAATCTGACCCAACAAATTTCGGCAGGCAAGATACCCGTTTTCCCTCCCAGTAAGGTACAGGAATATAACAGTCTCAGCTCTACCCTGAAAGAAACAACCGACAGCCTGGCATCAAGCTTTAATGAATTACACGAAATCCAGGCCGGCCTTGAGCAAAAAGTCAGCGTACGTACCGAAGCTCTGAAAGATAGCGAACAACGCTTTTGTTTTGCCGTTGAAGGTGCGGGTGACGGGATCTGGGACTGGAACATCATCAGCGGTGAAATGAAATTCTCCGGTCATTACGAAACAATGCTCGGCTTTAATAAAGGTGAAATCGAACCCTCTATTGATGCCTGGATGAAATCAGTCCATGAAGAAGACCTGCCTGCTTGCCAACGATTATTGCAGGACTACCTGGAAGGTAAATCACCGGAATATTCGGTAGAGCTGCGTTTACGCTGCAAGGATGGTAGCTACAAATGGATCTTGTGCCGCGGAACCATTGTCAGCCGGGATGACAGTGGCAAACCTGTCCGCATGATAGGCATTCACACTGACATCACTGAACACATGATGGCTGAATCAACTGTTCGCGAACAGGCTCAGCATACACAAGCTGTTCTCAATAATATGCTTGATGGGGTTATCACCATCGATCAAAACGGAACCATTGATGCCTTCAACCCGGCCGCTGAAGCAATCTTTGGTTATTCAGCCAGCGAGGTGAAGGGTCAGAATGTCAAAACATTAATGCCTAACCCCTACCACGATGCACATGATGGCTATTTGAAAAATTACCTTTCAACCGGAAATGCTCACATCATAGGCGTAGGGCGTGTAGTTAAAGGCAAACGAAAAGACGGTAGCATCTTCCCGATGGATCTGGCCGTGGCCGAAATTACCAACAAGGACGAGCCAATATTTGTCGGAACTGTCCGTGACATTACTGAACAGAACAGGATACAGGAGCAGGTTACTCGGCAGAAACAACTGCTCGACATGCTGCACACGTCGACAAAGAATTTTGTCGAAAAAGGTGACCTTCATGAAGCTATGCGAGGGATGCTGACCAACCTGCTTGAGCTGACTGGAAGCGAATACGGTTTTACAGGCGAGGTGCTCCACCAGGAGGACGGTACGCCGTACCTGAAAACACATGCGATAACGAACATTGCATGGGACGATGAAACCCAGCAACTCTATGATGAATACAAAATTAAGGGTTTTGACTTCTTTAATCTAGAGACCCTGTTTGGCCATGTCATCACTTCACGCGAACCTGTTGTCAGCAATGATCCTGCGAACGACCCGCGCGCCGGCGGCCTGCCTGAAGGTCATCCGCCTATGCACAACTTTCTAGGCGTACCCATTTTCTATGGCGACATGCTCGTCGGCATGTATGGCATTGCAAACCGTGACAATGGCTATAATGACGACATACAGCAGTTGCTCCGCCCATTTAATTCAACATATGGCGTTATGATTAACTCCAGGCGTATGATGGACCTGGATTTAAAAAACAGGAACGAACTGATTACTGCCAAAGAAATGGCTGAACATGCCAATCGCGCGAAATCAGAGTTTCTGTCGAGCATGAGTCATGAACTTCGTACTCCGATGAACGCCATTCTTGGATTCGGTCAATTGCTGGACGCTGATCCAGCCATCCAGGACTCGCAACAGGATGGCGTACGAGAAATCCTCAAGGCTGGCCATCACCTGCTGGCACTGATTAACGAAGTCCTCGACCTGGCCAAGGTTGAGTCAGGTCACATTGAACTTACCCTGGAACCGGTAGAGGTGTGCCCGGTTATCGAAGAGTGTCTGCGCCTGTTATCCACACTTGCCGCTGAACGCAATATCGAACTTGCACATCATGGTGTAGCTGGAGCTGTAGTACGTGCCGATCTGATACGCTTCAAGCAGGTACTGCTTAACCTGCTTTCCAATGCAATTAAATATAACCGTGACGGAGGTAAAGTCACACTGGATATCCAGTCTACAGATAACGATACACTCTGTATCCGTGTGAGTGATACCGGCCCGGGTATAGCGCCTGAGCGCATGCCAGAACTGTTCCAACCGTTTAACCGTCTCAATGCTGAGAAAAGCAGTATTGAGGGAACAGGCATTGGTCTGACTCTGACACGACAAATTGTCGAAATGATGGGCGGGACCGTCAACGTAGAAAGCGAGCAAGGTGTTGGCAGTACATTCTCGATTGAACTTCCGATTGAGTCCTTGCCCAGCCGTATTGAAGGCTCAGGCGACAGTTCAGCCAGGACGATTAACAAGCATGCGGCACAGAATATAGATGAAAGTCTGCATACCCTGCTCTATATTGAGGATAATCCTGCCAACCTCAAGCTTGTGGCCAAGATACTCGGTGAACGCAAGCACATACATTTAATCACGGCCCATACACCTGAACTTGGTATAGATCTGGCCAGGATAAAGAAGCCTGAGCTCATCCTGCTCGACATCAATATGCCCGGGATGAGCGGTTATGACGTCATGGAGGTCTTCAAGGCCGATCCTGAACTGAAGACCATTCCCGTCATTGCCATTACCGCTAATGCCATGCCCCAGGATATCGAGCGTGGAATTGCCGCCGGGTTTACTGACTACCTGACTAAACCGCTAAACGTACAGCATTTCCAGGAAACCATCGATAAGTGTCTGTCCGATTAGTCGAGTATACTTCCCGTTCGCAGAGCATCCCTGTAAGTCAGTATAATTCTTACATAATAGCTCTAAATGACTACATATCCTCATAATTCAGCATGTTAGACTTCACTCATAAAAAGCATTCGGAACAAGGTCTATTCCGGGTGAAATACGTGGAAAATTAACTAGACTATTTCAATATGTTACGACCTGTTTGAGGGGGATCTTGATTCAGTCTGTCGTAAGGCTGACAAGATATCCGGGAAGAAAAAATGAGCACGAATGAAATACAAAAATGCCTGTTTCCGGTTGCCGGTTATGGGACCCGATTCCTGCCCGCGACCAAGGCAATGCCCAAAGAAATGCTGCCGATCCTGACCAAGCCGTTAATTCAGTACGGCGTTGAAGAAGCCCTCGCAGCCGGCATGACTCAAATGGCCTTTATTACCGGGCGCGGTAAACGTGCCATCGAAGACCATTTTGATCGAAGTTATGAACTCGAACACCAGATACAGGATACTGACAAAGAGTCCCTGCTCAGCGAAATACGCAATGTCATCTCAAAATGTTCATTTTCCTATACGCGCCAGGTCGAGATGCGTGGTCTCGGTGATGCGATCGCTGAAGGTGAAAAGCTCATTGGTGACCAGCCATTTGGTGTGATCCTGGCCGATGACTTGTGTACCAACGGTAGTGAATCTGTAATGAGTCAGATGACCAGGCTCTACATGGAACATAACTGCAACATCGTCGCCATTGAAGATGTACCTGAGTCAGATGTCAGCAGTTACGGGATCATCAATGGTAAAGAGATCGCCGAAGATGTCTTCAGGGTGACGAATATGGTTGAGAAGCCTTCACCTGAAGAAGCCCCGTCGAATATGGGTATCATCGGTCGTTATATATTAACCCCGGAAGTCTTTGCGACTTTGAGAAGCACACCAACCGGCAAAAATGGCGAACTGCAGCTGACAGATGCACTGAACACACTTGCCCAACAAGGCAAGGTACTCGCATACAGGTTCAAGGGTCGACGATTTGATTGTGGTAGCATGCCCGGCTTTGTTGCCGCGACGAATTACTTCTTTGAGAAAAGCATACGTGATTAGATATCAATCTGCTGGTGCAGTTGAAAACACCCCGTAATCGTTCTTGTCCTGCAACACCTCATCGACGAGATCGACATCTATTTGGCCAACATCGGATGATAATCCATACACAAGCACCGTATCACACAGTGTATTAATCGCGCGTGGGATCCCACCCGTATAATCAGCGATTCTTGCACAGGCCTCATCTGTAAAAAGCGGTGTCTCACGCCCTGCCACCCTGAGCCGGTGATGAATATATTTTTTCACTTCAGAGGGTGCCATGGGTGGCAGATAAAAATCCACGGAAACGCGTTGCATGAACTGTTGCAAGTCGGGCCTGCGCAGATTATCACGCAACTGTGGCTGACCGACGAGAATAATTTGCAGAAGCTGATCTTTATCTGCATTGATATTGGAAAGCATACGCAATGATTCTAGTGCGGCCGGGTTGACGTTCTGTGCCTCATCGACAATGACAACCGTGCGTTTACCTTCACCGTATTTCTGGATCAGGAACTTCTGAAAGGCCTCATACATCGCAACATGGGACATGCCCTCGTAAGGCTGCCCGAATGACAACATGATCCAGTCCAGTAACTCGTCAGTATTCTTGTGGGTGTTGTACACAATACCAACTTCGAATTCGTCACCGAGATTATTTAGCAGATGACGGATTAGGGTCGTCTTGCCAGAGCCAATTTCGCCACAGATCACTGAGAAGGCCGCACGGTTCTGTATGCCGTACTCAAGCATGGCAAACGCAAGACTATGACGCTTGCCCATAAACAGAAATTCCGGATCAGGCTGAATCGAAAATGGTTTTTCAGTCAGCCCGTAATAACTCTCGTACATCCCAATTAGACCCTGGTTATATTCACTAAATATTCCCTCTCCCTCTGGGATAACCAGCGCCTTAGCTGTTTTACAGCTTAGGCGAATGGCTAGTAGTTCCACCAGAGGCTTAGGGTGAGGGTTACATTATAGGTTATCCAGCGTCTCACGCGTGTATAAATCCACCTCAATATCCCCTCTCCCCCGAGGGGGAGAGGGTTAGGGTGAGGGGAGATATTACAGATTATTCAACGTCTCACGTATCTATAAGCCTCTACGTATCCCCTCTCCCCCCAAGGGAGGGAGAGGGTTAGGGTGAGGGGGGATATTACAGATTACTCAACGTCTCACGTATTATCGCTTCTTTACCAATTGGCCTGTCAGCTGAAAGCTCCAGCGCCTTTTCCAGCTCTTTACGCGCCAACTCCTTGTTTTCCCTTGCCAGGTGGTTCATCCCAAGGTGGTAATGGAATTCAGCGATACCAGGCAACTGTTTCGCGGCGCTCTCCAATATGGTACCCGCATCGGCATATTTACCGACCTGGTAACTGGCCCAGCCAAACGTATCTTTGAACTGTGGCACCTCAGAACGTTTGAACCGCTGTGATAACGTGTAGGCTCTGTCCAGGCTGGCCTGGTCTGTCCTGTTTTCCGTGAGCAGGCTGGCAAGGTTATTCGCGACAATATCGGCATCCGGCCTATCAGAAAGCAGCCCTTCATAAAGCTTGATTGCCTCTTCCGCTTTTCCTGAGCGTTCAAGCAGACTTGCCTTTGAAAGTCGCAGGACAAAACTTTCAGGTGCAACTGTCAATCCCTTCTCAAGTACCTTGTTGACCTCTTCCTTATTTCCTGCACGTGTATGCGTAATTGTCAGGTAGTAGTAAGGCAGTACATTATCAGGCGCAGTCTCAATCGCATTCTCATAAGTGCTGATTGCCTCGTCCACCTGACCCTGTGAGGCATACACCTGCCCTCTTAATAACATAGCATTGAGGTTGTCCGGGCTTGCATTGAGTATCGCATCAAGAAAGTCACCCGCCTCTTTCGGCTTACCTGCTAGCAAGTAGGTCCTGACAAGTGCCACAACAGGCTGAAAATTACCTGGAGAAGACTGATGCGTACGCTTTAGTTGCTCGATACCTTCTGAGTAATCTTTCTTACCAACAAGAATTGCACCTGCAATTTGTTCAGCTGTAATATTTTCCTTGCCAGTCTTCTTAATGGCATCCGCAACCTCTTGCGCGCCTACCCAATCACCTAGTGTTAGACGAGTTTGGGCCAGCAACTTCAAGGCTGGCAGATTGCTCGGTGAAACTGAGATGACATTTTGCAGGATTTTTTCAGCGCGATTGTATAATTTCCGCTTAAGGAGAAAGTTTGCATAAGCCAAACCGTATGCAGAATTAAACCGACTGATCTTGAACGCCTTGAAGTATTGTTCATCGGCAAGTTCCGGCGAACCAGAGAGACTGTGCGCCTTGGCCAGGAAGAACAGTGCGCGAGTGGAGTTTGGCGTATCACGCAGTACAACTCTCAATTCACCAATCGCCTCTTCATATTTCTGACGAGCGATATTTATGCTGGAATTGAGTATAAGGCCATTCTCATTTCGTTTATCCACTGCCAAAATTTCATCCACAATGACTTTAGCCGCATCATTATCACCTTTCGCCAATAACGCGCCAGCCATAATGCCCTTAGCTTTCAACGCAGTTTCTGTGCCTGCAGTATCAGAAATAATTTTCGCTAATAAGTCGTTAGCGAGACCAATCTCATTACGAGAAATATGAAATCTCACCAGCGCAAACTTCATATCGTAATTACCTGGCTCCTGTTCTGAAAACACCTCGAGTTGCTTCAGGCCTACATTATCACCTTGTGTCGAAACCAGGAACTTGACCAGTCTTAATTTGGCAGCAAGTTTGTCCGGGTGCCTTGCGACAACTGCCCGGTATTCTTTTTCAGCATCTTCGTGTCGATTGTGCTTGATATAAAAATTCGCCAAAACATAGTTAAAAGCAGTTGTTTCAGGGTAGTACTCGATAAGGCGTCTGAACACCTCTTCAGCAAGGTCAAGCTTGGCGAGTTTATCGAGCGCCTTAATTTTAATTAACTGCAGGGCAATATTCTTTTCACTCGACTTCAGCCCCTGATCCAGGTACTCAATCGCTTTCTGAGAGTCGCCAGCCGTCAACCTCTCTGAGGCAAGTACTATGAGTGCATCAACGTGTGCAGGGTCTTCATCAATCACCTGTTTGGCGAATTTAACTGCCCCCTTGGCATCGTCAATCTTGAGCAATATTGAGGCACGCAGCGCAAGTACAGACAGATCTTTATCATTAACCTTCATCGCCCGATCACTCAACTCGAGTGATTTATCCAGCTTACCGGCTATCAACATTAGCCTGCCCTGCTTAACCAGCGCTTCGAGGTGTTCAGGTTTCGCAGCGAGAACGCCGTTGAGGAGTTTATACATTAGCTGTGGCTTGCCCAGCTGCTCAGCAACGAGCACCTGCCCCCAGATTGCATCCACCATGTTGCGGTCAATCTGCAGTGCATTTCTGAATTCAATATTTGCCTTCGTATACTCCTTTTGCTCCAGCAGTTTCATGCCGTTGGCAAGAAAGGCATTCGCCTTGTCAGTTGGCGATGAACACGCAACAAGCCCTGCAATACTTGCCACAAATACGGTGCCAATAGCAATACGTTTTAATCTATTCAAATTCATCATTCCCACACCCCTGATTCGTACTTAATCTGGCACATACTCGGATATCACATCCAGTAGACCAGCCCCCATATCCTGAAGCCTGGTATCGGCGTCTTTAACTGTTTCGTTATCAGCCACCCTGGTTACCATTCTCACCAATGCCGCATCCGCTCGGTTTTCAGTGAACGCAAAGCGAATCAAATCCAGCCTGGCCATAAATTGCTGACTAAACACATTCTCCCCCTGTTTTAGCCAGTAATAAGCAATTGTTGTTTGCTCACCCTTGTTCATTACCAGGCGGCTAACAGTAACATCGACACCTTTCTTATTTGTTAATGCAACAGGCTCATCACTTGTAATCTTCCAACCATCACCGGGAATACAGACAGTCGGCGAATGCGA
>Ga0316207_10001129_pt1 | contig 35109 bp, 54 predicted proteins | sample 6weekpyrite_MG_FD_204943 | JGI IMG/M metagenome (GOLD analysis project Ga0316207, IMG submission 204943) | Microbial mat bacterial communities from mineral coupon in-situ incubated in ocean water Damariscotta River, Maine, United States -... | ecosystem: Environmental > Aquatic > Marine >... | reverse complement strand
CTTAGGCTGCATCATTGCCTGGCCAGCACCAAAGCGCGCATCGTCTTCTGCCAATTTATGACGAGGGAACTTTTGCGAGAACAGTTGACGCTGACGGAAGCGAATGCGCTCCAGTGTTTCTGGCACTTGAATATCAAGGTAAGAGTCATCCGGAAGATCTGATGAGTTCACCTGATAAGTGGTTGCTTGACGTTCAATCATCACCGAACCATCAGAGGCAACCTTGTAAGTCGCGATGCCATCATAGAGCAACAGGTTACGTTCGTTGTCTGTCCAGCGAATTGATTTCTCTGGTGCCATGATGCCGATCAGCTTCAATGTTTGCAGTGGCCGCGCAGGATCATTGGCAAGATTGAATGCGCCCGTTACCGCATTGACCGAAGCCCAAATGTACGGTGGTTGTGGTGCAACATTAGTGCCCATGATCGTAACGTGCGGATTGTTACGGCTATCACCCAACGTAACCGCTGATGCATGGTTGCCACGGTGCGCTGCAAATGCACGACAACCAATCTGGCGCATTGGGCCAAAGCGATCATCAAGCTCTGTTTCCAGTAGCACCAAGTTGGCAGCATCGGTGAACGGCATAACCATCCAGTTGTACCATTCATCGGCCATTGCCGCGATAGCGGTAGACACATCAGGGTTTGCAGTACCACCACTTTGCGCAACGATAGCAACACCAACACCGGCTGGTGTTTCTTCATCGTAGTAATTCATGCGCACATCGATGTCGTTACCTGTTTCGCCTTTCCATTTGCTGGTGAGTGTTACCACACCAAGCAATACCGTTGCGGTAACTGGTAGCGATGTATCCAGGTTAATTGCTGCATTCGCTGCTGCAGCAATAACGGTATCAGCGTCACCAGAGGCAACCGCAACTTGAACGCGTTTACCGGCAATGTAAATGTTAAGCGTACCTGCTTCGGTTGATGGGCCAGTGAAAGTGATTGTGCCGGAAGCTTCTGCACCTGCACCGTTTTCATCTAACGCGATAGCCCAAACATCAAAGAATTGTTGTGCTTCTTTAATGGCTTTGATTTGTTCGGCCAACATAGAACCACGACCAAAGAACGTTTCAGCCTGTTCTCCAGATGTCACTTGTGTTGGTACGCCTTCGGCAACGGTGCCAGTAGAAAGGCGCTGGCCCATTACAAGCAGTTTAAAGTTTGGCAGCGCGTTATTGGCCAGCGAGTTATCGAACTCGATGTAAACGCCAGGAATACGCAAGGCCGCTGGAATTAAATTAAAGCTAATAGGCATGACTTATTTCTCCTTGTTCGTAGCTTGATTCGCAGATGGCAGGCGCTTCATTACAACCACGCTCTTGTCATTAATGCGACGCAGCCAATAAGGGCTGTTCTTTACTTCACCGCCATCATCCGGCAAGAACTCACGTGCCTTACCTTCAAGATGAATTTTTTGACCAGCAACCGCCGGCTTTACAATTATTGTTCCTTTGTTCATTTGCTTACCCCTTTGGTTGTTCATCTAAATCTAATGAGTCTGATGCGACTGGCGCACCGTCTGCAATTGTGTGCGTCATATCGACGCCATCAAGATCGCCTATCTCGATAGTTGTTACATCTACGCCGGCGACAGGATTATTGCTCCACTCTGTTTCACCAACGGCAAGGCCTACTTCAAATTCAACTGACCAAACCAGATAACCTTCCAGGTCGGGATTCAGTGAATCATCGCCAATGCGAATTATTTCTACTTTTGAGCGAACCGCATCAACGCCAAAATCTTCTTCCTGCCAAACACGCGCGGCCACTTTCATTGCCAGGTTCCGCACAACCAGCTCTGCATCAACCGTCGTATGATCGATGATGCAATACACAATGAACCGCGCCGCAATACCAAATTCATCCACACCAAAGTTTTCTGGCTCAATTTCATCCAGCTCAACTAAAGCTGCAGGGATATCTATTTTTCGCGTCAGCTTCGGATATGTCGCACAAGTAACACCTGGTAAGTCCGGTGTTAATCTGTCAACAATCGCTGTGTGAATCGCGCTAAGCATTGGCTTTTACAAATACCTCATATTTCAATTCGCGTTTAAATATTTCAAAAAACCGTTCCTGAATTCTGCCAAACCACTTATCAATGATGGCCGTTACTGACTGTGTGTTTATATCCAGCTCTACTTCGCGAATCGGTTCACGCTTAACGTTCTTTCCTGCGTAACTACCCGACTTCATGGTTCGCTTCTTTTCGCCAGTACGTTCAAATATTCCTGTGTGTGCATTGCTGGTCGCGGTTACAAACGCGCCCTTAAAAGTATGCCGACCTGCACGGACGCCTTTTTTAAGCTGGCGAACCTTGCCGAGTCGCTTGGCTTTGATGGCATTCAAACCTGCATAAATTCTTGCTCTCGCTTTGCGTCGCGTTGCTTTAAACCCACGAACGCGCTGCTTAATTAATTTGGCCGGTATCTTCACTTCTTTACCAACCTCGCGGGCTATTTTTCCTACGCCCCATTTAATCGACTTATTTAATGCTCGCGTTTCAGCGCGTCGCATTTGCTTGATGTTTGCACCAAAGGCATCTGCCAATCGGATAACACCAGCTGTGTCGATATCAAAATTCATGACTTAAAGCCAAGCCCAACTGCAGCCGCAACAATGCTGCCAATGATTGCCAAACCAAGGAACGCCTTCCAAAATAAGTTCCGTGCATTTGTATAAGTGGTAACCAAATCATGCATTGTGCGTATCTGATCATCATCAAACCCGCGCCAACGCGAATGGTCTTTATAATGCGATTCTGGATCTATCCAGAAATCATGTTTTTGTTCGTGAACAACGTCCATTAATTTTTCAGCCAGTTCTTGCACATCTTTATCAGATAACATCCTTGAGTCATCACCACTCATGAACTGCTCCTTAGCTATCTGGCCGCAGTGCTAACGTGGTAATACCGTTAACTGCTGGCGGATTACGAATGACGGTATAAACAACACCGTCCTTTGTGATCTTGCTCGTTCCCTCTATCGCGCCACTAAGCTCGCTTTCGAGGCCTTCCACAATTGGTTCAATTACATCTGTTCGTAACTGGCCAACATCCGGCTCTTGCCAAGGAACAGTGAACAAAGCCTTTACTGGCAAGCCATCTAACAACAGGTCGTTGCCAACCACGTTTGTTAGCTTGGCATCGATGCTAGAAAAGGTTTGTTCAAAGTCCATGACTCAGCTCTTATTGGTATTCGTTAGCTGTAAAGCTTCTGACCAATCATTGATAGCGACCGTGAGAACGTAGGCGATGTGCCTGCTATCGTGTCAACGCCGCGAACATATTGTTTTAAACCGTCACCGTTAATCGTGAGCGTTTCAAAAGCAGCAGCTGCATTCGTAACTTGCGTGAATGCACCACCAACAACATCAGTAAAGGTCACGTTGTCATCACTTTCTTGAAGCTTTGCATCCAGCGTATGGTCACCACCGCCACCAGCAGAGCTATCCAGTGTGAACTTAACTGGGCCAGCGAAATCACTAACATCAACACCGGCACCATTGGCCGTAGCTGTTACTGCAGCAGCACCCAAAATTGTCGTTGGAATTATATTTTTCATTTTCATAGTTGAAATCTCCATTGGTGATTCAATTGTTAAACCTTCGCTACCACCATCACCATGACAAGAAATACAAGCAGCACTGGCCGGAATGGTAATAAAACAAAAGATTGCGAGTAATACTGATAGAAATATTTTTTTCATTAGAGCCACTCCTGGTTATTGTTTATAAATTAAAGTTAATAAGCTTCTAGCAATTAAAACCCATCAACCAAATATTTTAGAAAAGAAGCCATCCTTCTTAGGGTCGCGCGCATTCATTTCAGCCTCAAGAATATGCACTACATTTTTGCGCGTATTGCCATCTTCTTCTGCTTTATAAAGGCGAGCCAGATCTTCATCTGACACAACAGGCTTATCGTCTTTGCGTTCACGAACAGCCTTTTCTATTTCTGATGCTTTCATGTCCAACAGGCTCAATAATTCTGCTGGCACTTCATCCGGTTTATTGCCTGGAACGTTTGCGCCATCGGCTTCTGGTTTTTTATCTTCTTCACCGTCTGCTTTAATTTCAGTTGCGCGCGTACCCATTGTCAGAAGGAGCTCAGCATTTTCTTGGCTGATATCTTCTGGAACAAACAGCTCGTCATCTTTCTCAAAAAACTCACCAGCAATGGCTGTGTCTTTTGTAAGAACAATTCCGTGGATCTTTTTCATGATTATTTCTCCATCAAGAAATCCGGCCCAGCAAACGCCAGGCCGGTTTCAGGATTACGCGTTGATACAGAAGCTTTCAGCGTGACCAAGAGCAACATCTGCATCCTGGAAGGTACGCAGAACCATGCCGCCGCTTGCTGCCTTAGTGGCCATGTCTGGCATAACATCCAGAACATCCCACAAGCCAACAATCACATCTTCAAAGTTACCGTAGATGATGGTGTTAGCCGCGAGCTGGTTAGACTCGTAAACAGGTCGGCCAGCAGCGCGATCACCGTCTTTAATGAAGATGCCAGAACCAGCATCTTTCGACGTTGTTTCCATGTTGCCGCACACGCCGGCAGTAGTAACGAAAGCAAGCTTTCCTTGCGCCGCGTTATCTTCCGCAACCTTGGTTTTAAAGGCGACAATTTCTGCCCAGGTTGGCGCACCCGCTGATGCGACTGTTTGTGTGTTAACACCAGTTGCATTCAAAATGCCTTCTGGCTGATTACCAACACCAGTGCCAGCCAATACGCCAAGGTCAAGACCCAGCGCCATACTGCGAAGCAATGAACGAGTAATGACCATTTCAACACCAGGGCTAGACTGCTGCAGTAAACGACGGCTCATTGGCACGCCGCCAGCTAATGTCTTTGGTGACATTGCGATGGTTCCCATTGCCGGATCGTTATCACCGCTTGCATCATCGTCGCCAATCCACGCCGCAGTGGCTGTGCCGATTTCACGTGGAATATCAACGTTACCTTGCAATCCGCTAAGCACAGTTGCGCCAGCCATCATTGCGACCGCGTTAGGGCGAAGCGCTTCAACGAACAAGTCACCACGATGGTCAGTACCAACCAAGTCAGCAGCTGTTGTTGCTGTCATGGCGCGAGCCAAAACATCAACCGGCATAAAGAAACCGCGCGCTTCACGGCCTACTTGTTCCGCCATCGCAATCGAGCATTCAAGCTCAAAGCCTGCCCGTTTCCAGTTGCTTGTGGATGCGGCATGCAAAGCACGCATTAGGCTGTAATTTTTAAAATCCGAATCACTCAGATCCAATGAAGATGAACGCTCACCGCTGCCAGCTTCATTTTGTGGCTGACGCTTCTCAAGAAGCGCTTGACGCATTTGATCAACAGACTTGTCGCTGTTAACAAATTCGCGAGCCATATCCATTGCATTATGAGCGTCGCCCAGTGCAAGAATTTCTGACGTGCGTTGACGCTCTGCACTACGAGCAGCAAGTTCTGCTTCGCTTGTGTTAACCACAACCGTTGGTGCTGGTTGGGCTGCGCGATGCGTAACTTGGTTATTGTTTCCGGCATCAGTATTATCATCAGCCGTGGTTTCAACTTTATCTTTTGGATCCATAATCCTTTCCTCGATTTCAACATCATAAATTTCGCCGGCTGATCGACCGACACCAACATCTATATCAGCTGGCACAGTGACCAGGCTGATTTCGTAAGGTTCCCAGTCAATAGCACGATAGACGTTAGGGCCGTCTTCGACTTCTTCCTCAAGAACCATTCTGTGGATGCGAAAACCGACACTGACATTCACCAGTATTTCGTCTTTCACATCATCAAACTTTTCTGCTGCAAGCTTTCCATTGCCAAATCGCACGACAGCTGTGCCTTTTTTCTTCGCAATTGTTGCTTCTTCCACAACACCCAAATGCAGATTCATGTTGTGCATGAACAGCAATGGCCCAGCTTTGTTAATACGATTAAGCCGAATTGATTTTGGGTCATGATCAAGAATAACGATGCCACGCCACTCTTGAATCTCATCCGTTTCAGATGAAAATGACAGTTCAACCGTGCGTGCTTCTTCGTCAATAGATCGGCTATCTAGCTGGTAATTGCGAAACAACAAACCCTTTTGTTCAACTTTTCTAAGCGGCATCTTTTTTGTCCTCATCTTCGCCAGGCTTTGTTTCTTCGCCTGCAGTCGGTTTTCCGTAAACAGGTAAGTTCACGTCTTTTTCTTTTAATGTTTTTTGGAATTTCGAGATTTCTTCCAGCACTTCATATAAGTCAACGCCGTATTCAGCGGCGACACGTTCAGGACTGGTGAGGCCTGAATTGATTGCCTCAACCACCGCCTTGATGTCTTTAAGTGGATCGACCCAGCTCCAGCGACGACCTTGCCAGCGGTGATTGCTGTAAAGCTCAAGAAATTGATTATGTGTTGCGCCCACTAAAGAGAAGCGACCAACAAGCGCTGCATTAACTAGCCAGCGCAAATAGATGCGTTCCATGACTGCGCAAGAAAATGAATCTTGCTTAACCTTCCATTGTTCGCGTTCTTCTAATGTGCCAGAGCGTATTGATGAAAAGTTAACGTCGGTGATGTCGCCAGTTAATGCGTGATAAGAAACACCAAGGCCTGATGCAATACTGCGATTGTTTTCTTTTAAGAATTCACCATAAAGCTCATGCGGGTATTTTGGGTCGAAAGACTCAAAGCTTGCGCCATCATTAAGTTGGCCAATCATGCCTGCTTCAAAGTGTTCGTATAGCTGGCCATCCTCATCCATGCTTTCAGCTGTGGCGTGCTTGTTATCGTTGCCAACAATAAAGCCCATCTTGGCAGCGCCAGCACGTGCTGCCGTTACTGCTGAATCTTTATAAGCATCAATCATGTGAATCGTGAGCATGGCGCTTGCTATCCACGATGCGCCGCGAAGCTGTTCAGGACGATCCAAATCAAAGAAGTGAACCATGTCATTTGCGAGAACACGTTCATGTGAGCCTGAATCTTGGCTAAATGCCAAGCCGCTGCGTTCACCTTTTCGCAGCCAGTACGCGACCGGCGTGCTTGCTTTGTTCAACTCAATACCTAAGCGAATACGATTGCCGTTTGACAGATCTTGATTCAATAAGTGATCAAGACGTGCAGGATCTAATAGCTCAATAACAAAGCCCCACGGATTTTTCATGGTAGGACTTACGTCATGCATGCGAATTAAGCATTCGCCATCACGAGCAGTGGTGCGAACGCTGACGCGTTCACATTCACGCAATGACGATTTTCCAGTTAGCTCACAAACGCCGCGTTTCGCCCATTTTTTAAAATCAGCTTCTACGATGGCATTGTTATCAATTAGCAAAACGCCTTTGCTATCTTTTGCCTGCACACTCAGCGTGAAGCCATCTGGCCCAACGATGTGTGTTTCACATAAGCGAAAGTAACTACGAGCAATATTGCTGTTTTGTTCCTGTTCGCGGGCGCGTGTGCGAATGATGGATAGTTGAGACTTGAGTTCGTTATTAAGATCAGAGCCTGAGCTTAACCAGTCGGCTGTGAGGCGACCTTGTTTCGCAGCCTGATAAGAACGCTTTAAGCGTAACGGCGCGAGCATGCGCGAAAGGAAGTTGCCACCCTGCTTTGGCTGGCCACTTTTAAATGGATTCCGAAAATTTAAAGTAATCGGTGATTGCATGCAACCATCATAAAGTGGTTGTGTGGCACTATTATGTGTGCTGTCTAAAAAAAGACATTGACGGATATTGAATAACTTCATGCAACCATAATGATGCAGCTGCAGGTTAGTATTATGTGTGTTGTTTTATGGTCAGGACTTCATTTCATCAAACAGCCAAACCCACACTGGCAAACATTGATCAATCCATTGATAAACTTGTTTGTTGCTTGGGTCATATAAAGTTTCACCGTTCCAATAAACCATGTGATATGCATCTTGGTAGTTTAATGATTTCACCTGCAATATTGCCCGTCTACCTACTAGCAAGTTATTCACCAATTGCGGGAATTGTGTACTGCTGCCTACATGAACCTTAAAATAATCCGTACCTTTACGAAGCCCCGCCATATCAAATGCTTTAGTTATATCATCACCATGAGTTCCTTTTTCTAGCTCAATCATATCCCTAAATGGTGGTGTGAATAACTCGCCTATGCTTTGTTGAACAACACAGGCAATACAAGCCAACATGCAATCTGATTCTCGTTCTTGTTTATATACATTCATTTTAATTATCCATATCCAGCGCCGTGATGGCGGTGTTTGATATCAGTTTTATTTCTTTTTTCTGGCCTTCGCACTCGATAAACAAACTAAAAATACCAATATGCTCTTGATGTAAATATACGTGAGCTTTATCAGCCATCAACTCAACCAGCGTATTTTCTTCGTTTTCAGTAAACTTAATCAACTTGTCATATCTCCGTTAAACATCCATAACTCGCGTAATTGCGGGTCTATAATACTGATAACGTGCTCAGGTCTCCGTTTTTGGCCGTTTCATCAGCATATTAGGAAAATAAATTATAAATATGTCATTGTTGAGTGGAATTCTGTCAACATTATGCAATTTGATACCAGGTTTCGTAGTTCGCCACCTGATCTATTGTATTGACATGCAGCTCTAACGCTTGGGCAATTAAACGGCGAGGATGTTTTTTTAACAGTGAACGAATCATGACTACACGCTTACGGCTTAGCTTCGCGTGGGATTTAGGTGCTTTAACACCATACGCTCGCATAAGCCGAAGAAACGTACGCTGACCAATTCCAGCCATTTCTGCTGCGGCTTTACGATTCAACTTTGCTAAATCCAAGTACATCATGACTTCACCTTTAGTAAGGCTGTATTTATTTTTAATGCCCATAACCTAACCTGTGAACTTAACGTGAATATTCTTAGGTGCCGGCTCGCCATCTGCCATCGCCTGCGCTGAGTCTTCAGCTTCAACCTCATCACGATATTTACGGCGCCACTTTTGAACCATATCAAGGTTACGTTCAATAGCTCGTTCACCAAACTGCCCTTTAACCAAATCCAGTTCATCTGCAGTGCCGCGACCTTCCAGCGTTGCCTCAATCGCTTCGAGCATTTTTCTGGCGTGAGAACGACCATCAAGATTCGTGGCCACGGTTGGGTTTGGCTTAAAGATAAACACGCCTTCACCAACACTCTTTTGCTCATCGCCTTTTGTGACGTATGCAGTCCAGTTGTAACGGCCAGCTGCCCACGTACCAGTCACCGCAGAAGTTAAGTCCACCTTGTGATCACTGCCATCAGCAGCTGCATCAAAACTGCCATTAGCCGTTCCATTGAAGAACGCATAATGCAGCACCCAATCTGGCGCTGGGTAGTCGGCCAGCGTAACGCTCCAATCCAAACTGCCGCCTACTGTTATTTCACCTGGTTCAGTTTTCATTTTTTCCAATCTCCTACATAGCTGCCCTTTCGCCCACGCGACTTACGCGAACGGTTGGGATTAGTTGTTTTTGGTTTATCGGTTGATTGAGTTTTTTCTTTTTTCGCATCGTCAGATGTTTCATGTGAAACGTTTTCGTCTTGCTCAGGCTCATTCGCAAACATATCTTTGATAACTGGTTGCACGATTGATTCTATATTTTCCCAGTCACGATCTCTGAGCATGTGAACACGAACAGATGGATGACATGCTGCAGCGTAGCTATACACCACACAGTCAATTACTTCATTTCGTTTATGCCGCGGCTTAACCCAACGGCCAACCTCAGAGTCATAACGCTCTGCTGTTAGCTGCTGATAATAGTCATCTGTTAAATCGCTCGGTGTATTAAATCGGTATTCATTTGGATCGGCACCTTCATCTGCATGCAGCTTGGCATAGATAGCGCCCTTGGCTGTGTCGGTACCAACAAACCACAGATCAACACCAGCGCGAATTTTCTTGCCGTTAATATTCACATCCATCGCGCTTGGCCGTGCAGCAATGATTGGTTTGTTTGGATAGCGAGAACCCTTCACTGCCAGCACGCGTTTATGCTTGCGAGTACGCGCGAACTTGTAAGCCATGTGAGTATGGTGGCCACCAGTATCAATGCCCGTGGCCAGCACTTTCATTTCCACACCGAAGCGATTGGTAAAAATTAAATCCAGCACCAAGCCATCAAGCTTATCCCAGTCTGTTTGCAACGCGGGATCTGCAGGTACTTCAAAGTAATCAATTGCCCATACACGCTCACCTCTGCCAAAGCCGGTGATGTGAATAGCAAAGCGATCATCTTGAACATCGATACCAGCTGTCAGCATCAAACAATCGACAGGAATGGTGCGACTACTGTAACCGCCGGCGCGCTTTTGCACTTCACGCCAATCAACCTTACCACTCTCATCCTCGTAGGTTTCAGCCATGATGGTATTGGTATAAGTCTTTTCTTTTTTCGGATTGCCGCGTGCAGCTGTACGCATGTCAGCAATTTCTTGCCAGCTGTAACCAAGACCAAGCGGCGCATAGTAACTAGGCAGATGAAAGCCTGGCACATCGCTATCAGGGTTTTCAGCTATCCAGCGACCATTGGCCAGCATTTCAGTTTTATGATGTTCCTCGATTAACTCGCCACAGTCTTCACAAACAAACTGGCCATCATCGGTCAGGCGTTCATCGATAAGCACTTGCTCATGTTCACAGTAAGGACAAGGCACATGGTAATGACGCTGATCGGATAGCTCGTATTCTGACTCGATAACCGACTCACCTTTCACCGTGGGCGATGATGTCAGCAATACCTTGCGACGCGGGAATGAGGATGTACGACGATCAGCAACATCAACAGGATGACCTTCATCATCAACATCATCAGGATAACGATCAGGTTCATCCAGATAGAGATAACGAACTGGCATCGATGCCAACGAAGCAGCAGAGTTTGAACCGGCGATAACCAAGAAGCCGCCAGGGAACTCTTTCATGGTTGTTGTGTTGGTACTGTCACGACTAACAGCAGTGGCCACCAATCCATGCAACGGTTTTGATAATTTCACCATTGGCTGAAAACGTTGCCGCGTCCAACGCTTGCCCATTTCAACAGTCGGTTGCACGACCATCATTGGCCCAGGGTTTTGATGTATCACTGAACCGATCCAGTTGTTGCCTGTTTCAGTCTTTGTGATTTGCGTGGCGTACATCATCACCACGCGCTTGCAAGGATGATCATCACTCAACACCTGCATTGGCTCACGTGCAAATGGCACGCGGTCAGTTCGCCACGGCCCAGGCTCCGATGAGCTTTCTTTTGCTAACACCCGATGTTCATCAGCCCACTCATCAACGGGCATTGGTTCAGGTACACGCCAACCATCAGACCACGCATCAACAAACGTTTGCTCACCGTCGGCAACACGAATGGTTTCCTGAACCATTTCAGCAGCAGCGCTCATTCAAACATTCCTTTCGCGCTATCTGCTAACGTATTTGCCACGCCTCGAATTTCATCTGAAATCATTTTGTGAATAACAGCAGGATCAGACTCAGCAGCCAGCAGTGATGACAATCGATCTGGAATTGACATCAACCCTTCCTGCGCCGCACGCGCCAACGTAAACGCCGCAAGCTCAACACGCTCACGACTGACCAACGAACCTTGTTTCTCAAGAAGCTCAAGCTCAGCCTTGTCAGCACGCATCTGCATTTCTTTAGCTTTAGCATCGTTGAATTTGCCGCTGCCTGCCGCAGGCTTTTTCGCGCGATTTCCGCCCCTTGATACATCTTTGTACTTCTTTATTTCAGCCGTAGACGCCTTCACATCAACCATTCCAGTAGAACTAAACACCAGCCAGCCCTTGCCCTTGTATTCAGAAACCGTCGCACGCGACACCTTGATGCGTCTGGCGAACTCTGCCTGACAAACTTCATTTTCAGTTTTCGCTGCGCTATCAGTCATTATTGATTTCACCTGTTAGGTGGCACATCTGTTCGGTGTTAGGCAAACTAACAAACCAAAAACTAATCAAATTCTGCGGGTTCCCGCCTCCGCATAAGAGCTTCTTGGGAAGTACCTTAAAGTTATTCATCGCTCACTATCCTGGACGCATGCAAGTTGTGCAGCATGGCGAGCATCATCAACACTGCCATAATCATTGTCATGAAAGATGCCAAGCAATCGACGTGCTGACTTGGTTCGGTAATCAGTAGCAGGCGGAACAACATCACCAAGCTCATAACTAACTTTGTATGGATGGCCGTCGAACGTTGATAAGCCATCAACCATCACCGCCTTTTCCTTGGGGCCTGATGCAATGAAACACCAGCCAACCTTTTTCCTGCTCGCACACACCTGATAACCAAGTGCATTTTGTGAGCGGTATTTATCAATACGTTCGAAATCATGGTGTGACACCTGTGACACCCTGCTATTTGAGGCCGTCACACTCATAAGCCGATGTTCCTTATGGAATAATTACCTTGTGACATACGTGACACCTGAATATCCGCATGTGCGCGCGTGCGCGCGCGTGCGTGTGTGCATAGGGATCGGGTGTCACAGGTGTCACAGGTGTCACAGCCCTCGCTATTATTGGCTTGTAGCTGTGACACCCTCGAAAGGTAGGGTGTCACAGGTGTCACAAAATGCCGTTTATTTGTTTGTTTTTTATTCAAAGCGGCACCTCATCATAGTTATCCACAACATCAGGGCTAAACCACACACGCACTTGGATTTTCTTTTTGGCATTAAATGGGTCAGTAATTCGAATACGTTTTGTTTCCCAACCTAACGATTTCATAATTGGAGCGAGCCGATTCATGTGCATTTGCTGCATGTGCGCGCCATCAATACCCAAACAATCTTCTAATAATGTCGCTGATGAGATATGAGGCTCTGTCATTCCTGATAGCCAAGTTCTTAACTTGTCTTCCCACGGGTCACGTTGCAATCGCGCATCCTGCGCATCAATAACGACACCCAAATCATCCTCAGACACCCACCATTGGACGTCAGCTTTAAAAAGCTGCGCTGCCTCAGCCCATAATTGGTCGCGATTATCTTTTACCCATTGGAGATTTAACTTTGAACAATACGACGGCCAAAACCTGCGGTTGCCCGTATAATCTCTAAGATATGCATCCTGATTAGTCGTGCCCATGAACACCGTCTGGCGCGGGAAGTTCACAGCATGCCGACCATAACTTGGCCGGAACCTATCAATGCGCTGTGAGAAAAATTGTTTTAACGTGGTTGTTTCTGATTTATTAAATGAATCTAACTCGGCAAGCTCGAAGCCCCACACGCCCTGAATAACCTGGTAAGCATCCTTATCACCAATGGGCAGCTGGGCATCACTGAACCATTCACCAAACAAGGCCTCAACGATGGTTGACTTGCCTTTGCCTTGTGGCCCTTCGAGAATCATCACGTTATCCATCTTGCAGCCAGGTTTCATCACGCGCGCTACCGCACCAATCATGAAACAAGTTCCAACGACCTCAAGATAACGTTCGTCATCGGTTGCACCTAACGCGTCAAGCATCCATGTTTTAAGTCGATGCTCACCATCCCAATCAACGCTATTAAGATAATCTTGAACAGGATGAAATCGCCGCGACCTACCAACAACAACCAAGGCGTCGGCAATATCAGCATGTGATGGCGTGAACCTGTATTGATGCGAAGTCCAAACACGTAACGCGGCAGTGTCAGAGTCATCCCACTCGCCCGCATCACAATGCGGCATCGGTGGTTTAGAAAGTTTTAATATGCGATAACTGAAATCACAATAAGCAATGACATCTTTCCACCGTTCATCGTATTGCAATATCAGCGTAATGTTCTTAACTGATGCCTTTAGGCCACGATCTCGCGTTCGCTCAAACATTTCGCGCCATTCATCGTTATCAACATCTTCAAATTCAGGCGGCATTTCATCTGGTAATGGAATTTCCTCTATTTGAGGTATATCGCGACCGTCAGGCTGCGCCGCTGCGGTACTTTGTGTTTGCTTGTCAGCATGCGAACCGAGATCTTGCATAATATTCGTATGCAACGAATCGCGACCATCAAGAATCAGTTGGTCATTAAAATCTGTGGGCTTGTTACCGCTCATGCATTGCTCTCGTTATTTTTAAAGTGCGGAATTAAAACAACAGCATTACCAACACGGGCTGCGGCCAATATGGCCTTAGCAACACCTGTGTTGTGGTGTTTGTTTATATCTTTAAGGCGAGCATCATCATCGCTGACGACCTCAACAGACACATCAGGCCTCACTCGATGCAATTCATTCATCACATCCTTAACGTCAGGGTTTAACTCTGAACGCTTAATGAAGGCCTGCGGATAACCGTTATGCCGATCATCATCAGCAAAGAACACAAGTCGTATTTTGGGGAATTTTTTTCTAAACGCTTGCGCGACCGGCAGTATATTACCTGCATCAAATGCCACGGCAATCGATATCGGCATTGTCTCGCGGATTGTTGCACCAGTAGCATAACCTTCTGCGACACCAAGAGAATCAAAAGGTTGCCCTTCGGGCATCTCGCCTATTAAATGAAACCGGCCACGCTTCGCTCCGCCGGTTAAAAAACGTTTATTGCCTTCCTTATCGATCCACTGCAACGTCCACAACTTGTCATCAACATCACGCGCAGGCACGCATATCGAACCGCGAGAGAATCTAACGCCCCAGGCTTTTACTTGTTTTCGTTTAAGATAATCAGATGAACCTGTTTCGGGTAACTTGCGGAAAATATCTTGCGCACGTTTAGCCGTTTCAGCCTGCAGCACTTTCTTTTCCTGTTTGCTTTTCTCTGCAGCGTCACGTGCATGTTTTTTTGCTTTAGCAATTTCTTCTGGCGTAACGCCTTCAACGCCTTCCAGCGTCACACGTTCTTCAACGCCGGTTATCCAATTAGAAATCATGCCAACAATCGCAACGTTACCATTGCTTAATGGGAACTCGCTCAAACAATATGCGCCAGCCTTATTAGTTGCCTTCTTGCCTTCTACCGGCACACGATGCCACTGGCCATCCAGCACAAGCGAATCAACCAACAGCCCTGCACTTGCTGCCAACGCATGAATCTTATCTAATTCTTGGTGAACGTTATTCATGGGTACATGGCTGCGATTGCAAATAATTCACAGCCTCCTCTATTGCTGAAATTCTTTCGTTGTAAATACCTACGTACTTCGAGTGAAATTCAGCATCACCAGAGTCAGGATTTTTATCGCGAAACTCTTGAGGGCATTCGCTCCATTGACGATGTGTTTCTCGCGCATACTCAAGTTCCGGTAGCAGTTTCTTTAAGCGATCAATGATTTGCTGAGAATTATTCATGGCTGAACAACACAATCAGAACAAACAGCAAAGCCCTGCTTGCGGCGATTATTTATCTCGCCGCACTTCATGCAGTCTTCGGGGCCGTCTTTATGAACAGCGCTATTGATTGAATGCTTAATAGCTTCATCACGCTGCTCTTGCTCACGCTCTGTGGCGTGATCAGTTACATCCATGCTTCCTTCCAATCACGATTAAACGTGCTTGTTATTATTTATTGGTATTTTTTTCTATCTCAAGTAATGCTGCCAAATGCATTTCAATGCTATCCAGCAATTCATCACGCGAATCTTTGTCATTAAGCAATCCATCATCTGACAGATCAGCAACTAACCTTGCATTTGCCTCGCTAAATTCTTTCAACATACCCGTGTATATAAAATTGGCATTTGTTAAATGATTAATCGGCATGTGAAGCAAGCCGGCATTGCGAAGTAATATTTTCCGAAGCTGCAAACCAGCACCTGGTTTAACTAACTCCAAAGCATGCAGTAATGGTTCTTTAAAACAGATAGGAAAATAAGTTGGCCCATTAATGGCACGAAACAATTTTTTAAGGTTCGCGTCTTCTTTGTGTTCTTTCTGCGCCACCGTGTCATGACGATGGACAGGTTTAAGCACCGGAACATCTTCACCAGGTGGCACCAACTCACAATACATTTCAACAAAGTGATCTGTAATTTGTCTTTTTGTGGCGTGGCTCTTATCGACCAGTTCACCAATATATTCACGAATCAACAAATGCTCAGGGCGCTGTCCTGTACCAGACATAATTATTCTCTTTAGTTGTTATTAGAATTAAAAAACTCCCCGACACCATGACGGGGAGAAACCCACTTTTGGAGGAGGCAGGCAATAAAATGGAAACGGGAACTCATGCGGCCTCACCTCTCGCTTCTTTGATGTACGCATTTATTTCATCAAATCGGCCAAGCCTTGCGGCGACACCAATTACACGATCAGCTACATCGTCGCGGATAACATCAGGCCATTGCGAAACGGCTTGTTTGCTCACGCCGAGAGCTTTAGCTAATCCGCTTTTATTGACCGAGCCAGTAAGTTTGATTGCTTCATGAATCTTCATATAATCGAAAGTAAAGCGTGTTTGACTTAAAAAGTCAACATATCTTTCCTTATTGCGGAGTATCCTTTACATATGAATGAAGAATTAGAAATTATCGATGTCGCCGACAGAATTAAGCATCTGAGAACACACTTGCGTTTTACTCAAACTGAACTAGGCAAAGCTGCCGGTGTAAGCAAAGCGGCTGTTTCTCAATGGGAGCGCGGCCTATCTAAGCCTGAGCGAGACGCCCTGCTCTCCCTGGAAGAATCTATCGGTGTTAACCCTCAATGGATTAATATAGGTAAAGGTGGTGTTTTTTCACACGAGCTATTCAGCGAAGACACTATTCAAGAAAGCAAGGGTGATTATAAAAACGTAAGATTGATTGAATTAAAATCAATTTTTGTAAATCTATCCGTAGACGCGCAAAGTCAAATATTATCGTTAGCAAAACTACTCTCAATAGACGATAACGGTGACAAATCTAAAAAACGATAAACATCAGGTACACGAAGAAGCCCAAAAAAATCATTGTTACCCCAAGCTTTACAAAATCATAAATAAGACTAAAGATTGATGGCGCAGGATTTATTGCCCCGCAATACGGGCATTGTTCTGCGTCAGCCGAAACACCTGAATTACAATCTCTACATTCCCTTAAACCCACAAACAACCTCCCTTAGACATTCCGCCTCCAGTATCCCGCTTGAAAATAATACCACCCAAGAAGTAAAGAGTATTTGACTTATATTGGAAATATTGCTTTACTTTGGTAAAGCGTGCTTTACATTTAAGAAAGGGCTTAAAAGAAGGGGTGTTTTAGATGACTCAAACAGCACAAAACGTTTCTCAAGAAACCTTATTTCCATGCAATCAGGCGTTCCTGCAGGCATGGAAAGACGGTGTAACTATCGCCGGTGATCATTTGTTTTTTCACAACTGCCGCGACGTTGAATCAGCAGCACGACCAGAACAGCTTGCGCCGAACCTGGACAAGATGCGCAAGGCCATCCAGAACAAAGGCCAGAACGACGGCATCTTGATCGCCTTCATGGCCAGCTTCTATAACGCCGAACAAGGCCAGAAGCTTCTTGAGAAGTGCGGCTGCAAAGCCTTCGGCAACTGCTGGAACATTCTCGACGCACGCCGGCGCGGTGTCATTGCCGCATTAATCGTTAACTTTGACGGATGGCAATCATGACAGCAGCCATCAACCAGCTTGGTCACTTCACCCTTCGCCCCGAAATCGGGGCTATTTATCGCGCCTGCAGCGGCATGCATTGCGAAGTTGCTGCTACATGGCAAGGTGGCGTCGTCTTTACCGGCGGGCCAATCGTGTCTGCAGGTGAATTCATTAACGAATACCAACTATCTACAACCAACCCAGTACAAGGAGAATTGTTATGAGTGACAGCGTCCATGTATCAAATGAAATAGATCGTCAGGCTTATCTTGCAGGCAAAAATATCACCTCAATGGCGCGTTACCGTGCCGACCGAAAGCGATTGAATCAAATAAAAGATGAGCTGGCATCGCAAATCACCCAGCAATTCCCGCAAGCCACCATCACCAACATTGAAAGCGCCATTAAAAGCGCACAACAATTTCTAGAAAACGGCGCGAAGTTCAAAGAAGCACTCGGCTACGCGCGCAACCTACTCACCATCGTTAAAGCATAAGGAATAACAAAATGGATAAAGCATTTGAAATTAAAAAAGGCACAGTCACCGACGTACCGCTTGGCTTAATAGACCTTGACCCTAATCAACCACGCAAAGACTTTGAAGAAGAAAGCCTTGCCGATCTTGCTGCCGACATTAAAAAAGTAGGCGTACAGCAACCGATCACCGTTCAACCAAATAGTGAAGAACCTGGTCGGTTTTATATTGTTTATGGTGAGCGCCGTTACCGTGCCAGCAAACTTGTTAAAAAGAAAACCATCCCTGCCCTGCTCTACAACGGCAAAAAATCTGAACTCGATATATTGCTGAACCAGGTAAAAGAAAACAGCCTGCGCAAAGATCTTAATCCAATGGAAATGTCAGAGTTGTTTTTCACGCTCCATAAAGGTCATGGCCTCAAGCACACTGAAATAGAAAAAACCCTGCAAGATCACAACGTCGGCAAATTTGGCCGTGCTTATATTGGCAACATCATCCGGCTTCGCGGTTTACCTGATTGGGCTAAAGATAAAATCCGTGCCGGCGAAATGACAGCTGCGCATGGCAAGTACTTGCTGCCTGCTATGAAAAGCCAGGTTGTTATTAATTCAGTAAAAGAACAAATTGATGATTCCGATGAAAGCCTAACAACACGCGAACTACAAGACACCGTATTTTATGCATTCCATCAAGAGCACCCTGAATTAACTGGTTACAAAACCAAGTTTGACTATAAAGAAAAATGCGCAGGAACAGGCTGCCAAAAGATTCGCAAATGTAGCAGTGCGCATGGCACCGAAGCTACTTTTTGTCTTGATCGCCCATGCTACGCAAACTTTAATGCTGAGGCTTCAAAAAGAACAGCCATACCCGTTGAGCATAACGACAGCCAACCCGAACCAGAACAAGCCGACTTTACCGTTGACGACAGCAACGGTGTTGATGTTGATAAGCAAGAACTGCACTGGAGCGATTTTCATAGCCTAACAAGAGTGAGATTTAACCAAGCAGACTGTGAAGGTTGCCAACACCGTCATGATGCCATTGAAGACGAAGGTGAAAATGGCATAACTAGAACTGATAGTTGTTTTAATTCAAGCTGCTTTGATAAAAAGCTTGAGCAAAAAAGAACAACAGAAAAGCTTTTAATCCATTGGCTAGAATCCATCGTTAGCACGCGCATCAGCATCGATCCTGCTATGTGCAACGGCCTGCTTCTTTGGGTTGCCGCTAACGCGCCGGATGGAAAACAAAAATCCATCCATGAGCCAGATGAAGAATATCTGACCTACCAAGAACCGTACATTGAAGACGAAGGCCTTGACCATCTTCTAATGACACACGGCCTAACTGATCTTGAATCATTCCTTGGTGAAAGCAATCTTGATGGCCTTTGCTCATTAGCTGGTTTTACTATTCAAGCGCTGCACCACAGCACCGTTCTTAAATTGGCCGCAATGCTTAAAGTCAGCATCGATGACTACCGCATCGACCAAGCCTGGTTAAACGAACACACCGACGAAGAAATTGAATCCTTCATAGCCACGCTAGATTTGCCACTTATACCAGATAGCGATCTTAAACTCACAGAAGGTGAACGCTTCGACATGATGATACTAAAGCATGCCGACGTTATTGGTGTACCGCTAACAATGCGTTGGGTATTCGACAACATGGCCAAGGCTGACGACGAATGATCACCGTCACCCTCGAAAACCACGGGCAATCCTTTCTTGAGTGGGATATTGAAGCTGGCAAGGTGATCGCTTGTCGGCCAAGCAACAGCGGTGGATGGGTAGGAACCGAAGTGCATAACCTAAACATCCGTGCCGGTGACATCTTAATTCTATCACTCAAAGGCAGCTACCGGCGCAGCACTCTCAACTACCCAGTGAAATCGGTTAGCTGGCCAAAACCTATGTCACATAACATAACGTCAAAGCACCCGAACGACTACCGTTCGGCGTGGGGATGGCAAGAATTAAAAGGAAATTAACATGCCGCAATTTGGAAAAAAATCAGAAACCAATCTATCAATGGTTCACTACGTGCTGGCCGACCTATGCCAATACGTTGTATCAAACTTTGATATCACCATATTAACTGGCCACCGTAACGAAGCAGACCAAAACGCTGCCCATGAATCCGGTGCAAGCAGTAAACAATGGCCCAACAGCAAACACAACAGCATGCCATCGATGGCCGTGGACGCCGCACCATACCCAATACCTGAAAATTGGGGAGATCTCGAAGGCCAAACCCTGCATGCGCGTGATTTGGACTGGAAAGAACGCGTGAAGTTCTACGAAATGGTTGCCGTGTTCCGGTTCGCTTGGACAGAAATGTGTGACCGCTATCCACTGCTGGCCGACCAATACGAAATACGCTTTGGTGCCGACTGGGATGGTGATGGTGACTACCGTGACCAGAAGTTTGACGACCTTGTTCATATTGAAATTGCGGAGAAAGAACAATGATCACGGACGAACAAAAAAAATTAAATAAAAAACGCTTTCATGAAGCCGTAGCGAATGCCAAGAAAGTGCTTAAAAAAGGCGACAGAATCAGAGTAACAAAATGCCCTGGTAACAAAAGAACAATCACATTCGAACGTTTTGACGGGAACTGGATTGTATCAAAATCAGGCATTGATGATTATGCAGCAATGTGTGTTGACAGGCTTAACGGGAAACCTGTTTGTTTTTATACGGTTTCAGAACATGACTGCAAGCTGGAGGTAGAACAATGAACGTAGATACAGGTGAAATATATAACGCTGACCATGACGAAATGATGGAAAGTTTATTGAAGCATGGCGAAATGGTAGATGATCAAGATAAACGTCTTCTCAGATTAACAGCAAAACAAGCTCATACTATCAAACCCATGACCAAAGAAAGCCGAAAAAATTACATGAGAAATCAACCATGCGTATGCGGTAGCGGCAACAAGTTTAAAAAGTGCTGCTGGAATAGTTACAGCCACAAAAAGGAAATCGCTCATGCTTAGTGCTCCAGACAGACTAGTATCAGAGCAGCTACGTGATATTGCGGATGAACTAGACAAGCGCCTTCTTGATGTCGCAGGTCAATCAATGAATTTTAGCCTGCTGATATTTCAGGCAGAAGAAGGTTCACGCATGAATTATATCAGTAACTGTGAACGGGACAGTGTACTACAGGCATTAAAATCATTAGTACATGGATGGGAACAAGGCATGCCCGATATTAAAGCGCATGAAGTTAATTAAGGATATTAACCATGATTAAATACATCATCACATTACTGTTGCTCACCAACACCGCATTAGCTCACTACGATGCCGAAATACTTCGCGTCATCGATGGCGATACCGTGCTGGCCAAGATCTACTTGTTACCTGGTCAACACATCACCGCCACCATCCGGCTTAATGAGATCGACACACCAGAAAAGCGAAGTACTTCAAAACGCAAAGTGCCTACATGCGAAAAAGTGCTGGCAAAAAAAGCCAGCCAATTCACCGTTGACGCAATTACCAATGCTGAAACATTACACGTGGACGACTTAAAACTTGGCACCTACGCAAGCCGCGCACGTGATGAAAACCGCAACAAACTACCCAGCTACATTGGCCAAGTGATCATCGATGGCGAGAACCTATCTGATTTATTATTTGATTCAGGTCTTGCTCAACGCTTTTCTACCGACCGCCAGAACGTTTTTTGGTGTAAATAATGAAAGGGTTTTCCGTATATATGACCCGCGAAGAATACCATGCAATATGTGATTGCGTTGAACTTCATAGCTCCTGCCAAGAAGCAGCAAGCCTTGAATTCGTTGAAAAAGAAAAGCCTATTACGGAAGCTGCTGCATCTTTTATTGATAAATGCATGAAAGCTTCGCGGCATAGATAATGAATATTAATCTTACCAATCAAGAAATTGCGGATATCACCTGTGCTAAATGGCACAGCAAGCAAACGCAGGTGCTTGCAATGATGAAGATCCCATATAAGATTAGACCAGACGGTTCACCAATGGTGAGCCGTCAAGCGTATGAGCAAACGATGGGCGTGCGCCAGAATAAAACTGCAACCAGAATAGAACCGGACTTTGCGAGCATTGGCTAATAGAAAAAAAGAAAATAAAAAGTTACCTGCGCGCTGGCGATATCGTTACGGCGCGTTTCGTTATCGCGTGCCTAAAAATGCTCTCCACTTATGGGATAACAAGGCCGAATTCAAACTTGGTGAGACCATGACCGAAGCACTGGCCACGTGGGCACTGCGCATGGGTGATCACGACAGCGTTAACACCATGAGCGACGCAATGGATGCTTACCTTATTGAACACGTTCCAACGCTGGCCGAAGGTACACAGGATTCTTACCAAGGCAGCATTAAAAGATTGCGACCTGTGTTTGGCAACATGACACCAGCAATGGTTCAACCAATTGATGCCTACGGTTATTACAATGCCACCAGAAAAGTGCGTGGCATGACAACAGCAAAACATGACATCCAAGTGCTTCGCCACATATTAACCAAGTGCGTTGAATGGGGAACACTCAACAACAACGCCCTACTCGGCAACGTTCGCCTGCCAAGCGCGCCACCACGTGACCGACTCATTGAAGATTGGGAAATTGAAGAATGCATGAAAGTCACTGGCCACCAACCAAGAAGCATTAACCTGGCTAAACTTTATATCCATTTCAAACTAATGACAGGCCTTCGCCGCAAAGACATTTTAACCCTGCAGCTATCCAACCTGCAGGAAGATGGCATTCACTGCCAACCAAGCAAAACTGCCAAGTCCAGTGGTAAACGTTTAATTATCTACTGGACAGATGAACTGCGTGAACTGATTAAAGATATTAAAGCCATACCACCGCACCGCATCGGCAACGCCACATTATTCACAACCAAACACGGAAAGCCATACAACAAGAACGCATTCGATAGCTTATGGCAGCGATTCATGGACAGAGCAATGGAACAAACAACAATTGTCGATCGGTTCCAAGAACGCGACCTGCGAGCAAAAGTGGGAAGTGATTCAAGTTCACTGATCGAAGCCAGCGAACGACTTGGCCATGCCAGCACAGAAACTACTCAGAGAATTTACCGGCGCAAACCAGTCGGAGTGTGGCCATTAGGTAGGCCGAAGAACTAAGCTATTTATAAATGTTTTTTAGCATAAGCCTGCACCAAGCTGGCTGTTGCCCCAGTAAATATAACAGTCTCAATTTTATTAATTTGTTCAGGCGTTAGATAATGCTTATGTTCTGGTGTTAAGAAATGCCAAGCCCATGAGACAATCGCCCCTAACGCAAGTAAAACAGCCACCCAAAACACAATTACCATTGCAAATGAAACATGATGCAGTATCCGCTGCTTCCGATTATGTTTATTCCGTGTAGCCTCAGCCTCTAGGTTTTCATTTTCAGAAAAAGCATCAGTTTCATCCTTGGCCTTGTCATCCACTTCACCGCTAGGGTTTATCGATGGGATATCAAATGACATTAGGCTGATGCTTGTGTCTGCTCTGACTCTGAATATTTAGCGTAAAGAGCTGCGTAATGATCCTCTATCAAGTCGTTTGAAATAGGAGCATTTTTACCGTGTTTTTCCCATGTGATAGACCACGGCGTGCCAGCCTCATGTGTCATCGTTGATAGCTGAATTGCTGTATACCTACCATAAATATCAACCACCTGTTTCATGATTCCAGTTTCGTCTTCTGAAAAATCAGATTCATGTGTACAACAATGCTGTAAATCAACTGGCTGATCTCTATAAGGTCTAACCGCGGCGTACAGCTCAGGTACGACAGGGCCATACTTCCAAGCCTGTATTCTTTCCTCAATTAAAGGATTATGAGTAAGCCCAAGAACCCAGCCATGACACATATGAACAAGCTTCAATAGCTTCATGGGAGTAAGAGCTACACCATTTTCCCCTGCTTGTTTTAATAAAAAATTTGCTACTGCAAGTGATGAATGAGCCATATTCTGCCCCTTTAAATTAAGATAATATTTTATCATTATCAGTGATGCAGTCAGCCACAACTGATATAAATTTGATCTGTTTTATACGCGTTAGTTCATTCTTAACTTATTATTATTTATCGACCATACACAAAAATATTAAAGATAAATATGAGCCTTTTGTCATGATTTGGCAAATTTTTAGCATATAAATACGTTGATTTGGGCATCAATCTTACTAAGCACCAACACCATAAACGCTAATTTGTGGGAGGATTCCCCATTTGTGGGAGGATTGAGCAGAGTCCGTTCCGCTGTATCCCTTTAAAAATGGCGCGCCTGGAGCGATTCGAACGCCCGACCGCCTGGTTCGTAGCCTATCGCTGTAATCAATGTAACATTATGATTTATAAAGAAATCGAATAGCGGCCTCTCCCACAAATCACTACTTCTCACTAACCGTATGTGTTTGATTTGCTTATATTTGCATTTTTCCGTGGGAGGCCTTTTATGGCAGTTCCGCCCTTCTGGTTAGCTTAACCTCAACGAGCATTGCTGGGTTTTCAACAACGTGACCATTAAGAGTAAATTCATCATCAGCTGGCGCGCCTTGAACGCGCACTGTGTATTCTTTTATGTCACCAAAGATTGATTCCATCACTCCACGATCATTGGTGCATTTAACATCTGCTTTAATAATGCCGTTTTCAACTTCATAGCTACCTACAAAAACAAATGATGAGTCTCCACCCAGGATACGGCCAGTTTCAACAACGGCAACTCCATAACCCATATCACCAAGATTTGAGCTGAATTCAGCTCCATATAACGCTTCCAGCATTGAAATGCTCCTTGCCGCTGTTTGCGGACAAATACCCTTAAAATTTGAGGTTAAAGCGTAAAGAGATGATAGTAAGAATGCAAGCAGCTATGCGGTGTCAGGTATCGCTTCAAGATAGTCTTTCATCAAGTGATCTATTAGGCCATCACTACCAGGTAACATGGTGGCTTCTCGGTCATGGCTCCAGCCAAGTATCGTTGGAACAGCACCAATTTGGTCGCCTTCACGCAGAAAACGTTTCCCAGGAATCATTTTGGTGAGGTCGTTGTAATCACTAAAGCCGCCACGTGGGCAGCCGAACGTTGTCCAGTCCACTACTTCATGGCCGTATTCAATAGCAAGCGCGGCCAGCATTCCAGATGCTTGACCGCCAAGAGAGTGCCCAATAAAACGAACAGGAAGATCATTCATGATTATCTGCGCCATGACAGGCTTGATGAGTTTCTTTGTGTAGAACCACATGCCAGCATGAACACATACGCCAAGTTCTTCTGGCCACCAAGGAACGGCTTTTATATCAGCCCATGCATCCTTGAAGTCATTAGTGCCTGCCGGCGCAACGATTGTTTCGCCACCATCAATACCAACATAAGCTGCTGCGTTATCGACAATGATATTTGGCTGGTCATAACCCAGCAATGCATATTGAGCAAGATCGTAATCAGAGAGCATTGCCGTTCTTGATTGGCTCAACGCTCTCATCAGAACCACAATCAACCATCACGATAGTTGGCCGCGTTACGACCGTTGGGTTGTTAACCGTTGGGCTGACCTCTGCTTTTGGTAAAAGGCTGCATCCGGTTGACGCAATAATAAAGCCGCCAAGAATCATCCAAAAAACAAACCATGCCGCGAACGTTAATATAGGATGTTCATCTTCATTTTCTAATGGCTTCATTTAACTGGCCTTATGCTGGCACTGGCCAAGTGATGCCGTTCACAATTGCATCGATGCTGGTTTGTGCATTTGCATCATCAACAACTGCAGCGATGGCATCTTTAGCACCTTCACGCAGGCCTTCGATTTGCGCGGCGATTGCCATCCATCCATCAGACTTGGCTTGCCATTCAGTGGCCACGTCACCAAGCGGCACACCTTTTCGTGTAGCGCGTTCGTTCATTAATGGGAAATCAACTGCATTTGGATTTGTAGCGGCAAGAAATTTTTCAGTTTCCACTCGCTTGAATTCATACATCAGCATTTGCCCAGCGCCTGGTGTAATAAATTTTAAACGAGCAGATTCAGCAGCGGTGTCAATTTTCGATACGGCATCTTTTTGCACATCATCCAGCTGCTTGAGTGGTTGCTCATACAGCCCATTCACTAACACCAAACCACAATGAACTCTATCGTCGCATTCAATAAAACCATCCGCCTTGTCTGGCTGAACTTGCACAACTACGTTGCTATTATCCAATTTGCAATATTTCATTTAGCCCACCTTCGATAGTTCGATTATTGCGTATACTTCGCTTACTCCAAAACCAGTGCTTTCACCATAACCATTAGTTGCTCTTGTGACTTGACATCTATGTTGTAGCTCAAATGTTTTAGATGCTGCTATTGTAAATCGGCCAGAAAGAACAGCTATATTGCTTCCGGCGTGCGTCGCCTCAGTGAAAGCATTTAATCCGATCAGAGTGTCTGCAGAATCAGTAATATTGCGCAACCGCAACTTATTACCATTTACCTTTGCAGTGCGAGCAGTAGCCAGTATTTCGTATGTTCCAGCGTCTAATGTAAATTGATTAGATGATAAAGAGCAGTGATTACCAGTATCCGTATCTTCTGTATTTAACGTTCTTGTTTGCCATGCGCCAGAAGTGAAGCCGCCGCCCTCTGTACCTGATGCTTTAACATCGCTAAGTTTTATGTACTCATTCGTGGTAGCCGATGCTGCAATCATCTCGGCAATAGTCGTATGAATTTGTGTTAAATCAGCATCATCAGGTGTAACGCTTTCTTGAACTAAAATATTGCGAAGTTCTTCGCCAATCTGATGAAACCATGCCGCGCCTGGAACGGTTGCAGGAACCGATGTTGCTGGGTCGCCATCAGTCGGAAAGCCATTGCTGGGTGATGCTTCTGCTGCTGGTGCTGAGCCAGCTGCACCACTTTGATAATTTTTCGGTTCCATTATTCGTTAACCTCCGTAGGCAAACAGCGCATGTGTATGTGCTGGCTTAAATTTATTAATTAGGCATTCAAGTTGTTCGTTGCCCCAGTCACGAAGCGGCATATCAACTTCGCTGTTCACGGTCATTGAACGAATTGTTTCTTCTGGTGCGTTAACGCTCCAAACAAAACGCCAAGTCTCATCGTTAATTGGCATATTGATTGCTGTGTTTACAAAATAAGGACGATACTCAGTAATCGTAATGGTGTAACCAAGGGCCGCTGCAATATCGATAAAATACTGGCGCGATTGATTGCCAATGCTGGTGAGTTTTGAAACTAATGCATCACGGCGTTCTTGCAATGTGTCCACTTGGTCGGTGCATGTATCTGGTAAACCAGCAACACGTTCCCAATCAATAAGCAATTCATAAGTGGTTCGCGGATCAGCTTCATCCAATATATCTGATGCGCGGGCATCAACACGCGAAAATTCTTTTGCTAATGCCGTGAGCAATTTTGTTAATACGTTATCTGGTTCATGCGACCACGCATCACCACGCGGCAATAACGCTTGCATTTGCTGTAGGTAATCCGCTAATGCCCTTACCATGTTATGACTCCAAAGGTCGCTATTTCACCTGTGCTATGTGTTACGTCCGCAGCAGGTGTTACCAGCACATGATCCACTTCACCTGCAGCAATGGAAATGGCTTCACGAATATGGCTAATTAAAATCGTGCCACCAGGAATGGCTTCACGTTCAAGCAGGTCTTTCAGTTCATCTTCAATAGCTGCTTTAACCGCAGCGGTGCTAGGTGATAAACCTGTGATATTAAAATTCATCGGCACTGCTACCGGCGCAACCACGGTAGCGTCAGATGTCACTGGCCGAACGGTATCAATGTAATCTTGCACAGTGGTTACATCTGCAGCGAGCGGAATGCCATCTGCGTAGGCCTCGTCCATCATGAACCGAACCGTGACGGTACCAAAACCTAACTCTTGCGCGTAAACCCATGCGCGCGTGACACCTGCCACTTCTTTTGCCCACGTTATATAGTCGAAATCAGCGCCACCGTGAGGCGGGTTTTGAATCCTGTCCAGTACGCGTGCGCGTAGAGAGTCATCAGATTCAATGTCCACGCCGCCGGTGAGTCCGTTGACGTCAATAGTCGCCTCACCCTCTGCACCGGCGATGGCGCTGATCATTTGCAGCTTGCTAAATGCTGCGCAATTTCCTGATACACCGGCCACATCTGCAGTGAGCGCAATCGTGACAGTGCCTGATGCAATGGTGCCATCTGCATCGGTTGTAAATGTTTCACCGTCGCTGCGCTGCATGGCCGTGCCAGCTGGTATAACCACACCATCATTACCTGTGAAAGCTGCTGAGCCAGCTGCGAACGTTGCAGCAAGACGTTGGTTTTTTAACCAAATCGATGCATGGCGAGCAAGTTCTTCGGCCTCTGCCTTGTCTGGAAGTATCTGCTTTGAAATATAATCAAGGTGGCCATGTAAGCCATGAGACACACCAGCAAGAACGCGCGCCAACACGCCCAAAACAGAACGGCGCAAACGTGAATCTGCACCTTGAATGCGTGAATCGATATCTGTTTGAGCGCGATCAATAAGTGTAAGCAATGATGGGCGAAGGAATGACATTATGCAGCCACCCGATAATCAAACACATCTTCAAACTGGCCGCCCGATTTAAGTGTTAACACAACCACTAAACCCAGCACTGTTGAACGAACACGCTCTGCGGTTACTTGAACGGCTGTCACTACACCATCAGTAATCAACCACTGCAGGGCTTCTTCTGCGTAACTTTGTGCGCGGCGTAATGTTTCGGCTATTTCTTTTTCGCGGCCCAGCAACCAAAGACGTGAACCCATTTGGTCGCCTTGAATATCTGGATAAGAATCCATCCAACAACCACGGCGCTCAGTACTGCCATCAGGAATAACGTCAGAAGGTTCTGCGCGGGCATCGGTGAACAAAGAAATAATAACGGCAGAACGCAAACCAGATTCGGTGCGCAAGTCAGAACCAGCAAGGCTGATATCAAAGTGGTACTCGGAATTGATATTGGTGATGTCTAGATCAATATCCATGTTACATGACCTGCTCCGGTAATTTGTTAGCGCTATTTACACGGCAATTATTACTCAAACGTGTGGCACTATTATGTGTGTTGATGAGCCTTACTATCGCTGGTTTGCAGGTTAGTATTATGTGTGTTGCTTAGTCGCTGAGAGAGGCGTAATTGCTTCCTGTGCTGGCATCACCACAGCTGGCAAGGTGGCCAGCACGACAGATTGGAATGCCATCGATGCGAGCAAAAGAACTGCCTTCGGCCATGACTGGGCCCGCGTGTTCACCTGGGCCATGCCCAGCTACATCATCACCTAGCAACACAATCAGGTCGCCATCGATGCGGCAAAAGTCCTGACCACCGCCAAGCTGCGTACCTCCTGCTGAATCTGAACTAACGCGCGCGATACCTGGCATATTAGCCCTTCACAATGTCGAAGTTAGGCGTGGTGATGGTCACACCTGTTGGTGTCATCACAATAGAAGATGCACCGGCGATCATGTGAATTTCTTTGCCACGCTTAAAATGAATTCGATGCTGACCAGCTGCTTTGTCTTCATCGGTATGCAAGCATACTTCGCCAGGCTCCAGCCCAAGTGGTCGGTAACGGCGATCAGCGGCAACTAAACAAACAAGGTGATCACGACCACCGCCAATATTTGCACCAATCGCCTCAAAGCCTTTGAGCGGATTAGAAGTAAAACCGTAAGATTCCCAAAGCTCAATGTCGCTGCGTGTTTCGCCTGACATCAATTCCAGCTGAACAGTTTGCATTAACACGGTCGGATCAACTAAACGACCCACAGCGCGTGTGAGCATCAATGTTAGCTTGCGGCGTATTGGTCGCAATGCACTTTCAATAATGCGCGTGATGGTGTTTAGCTCCATTTCACGGCTTCCTTTTTCGGCGGCAAGGGCAACAAATCAAAGGCCTCTGCTGGCATCACTTGTATTTCGGTTCGCTCACCTTCTTTGTCCAGCAAATATTGAACGCCGGTAATTAAAAGAAACTCATTATCAAGCCGCATCCACGGATCAATGATTGGCACTAATGTATTTGGTTCCCATAAACCGCCAGCATGACGCCAGCCGCGAACAGTGTAAGTTAAGCCGTGGCCTTTGCCATAAGCCGTGTTGCGTTTCCACTTTGCTCTGCGTTTACAGTCATCGATGTCCACTGCATTTTCAGCAAGAATGACTTGCTCGCGAACCTCGCGAACATCGGCATCTATTTCGCTCGCCTGCTGATCTGCTGCAGCGTCGGTATTGTTCCAGTCCGTACCTGGTCGCTGACCAATCACTGTGTATTTATGAAAACGATCACGAACTGAAAAACGACCACCCGCTGACATGATGTTGATGCCCAGCTGCAAGGGCGTGCTGATTCGCTTAGTGCCAGCACGAGTAATAACCAGCGTGCCATCCGCATCACTAATAAAGCGCACCGCACGTTGCCGTGCTAGTTTCTCAAGAAACTCATAAGCGGTTTGACCAGGTTCGATTGCCTGACTGGCGAATGATTTGCCCACGTTGGCATCATCACGAACGTTAATGCCGTATGGCCTCGCTAAGTCCATAGCAATTTGCCCCAGGCTGCGTTCTTTCCACTCGCGAGCTCGTTGGCCGCAATCAACCAAATCAGCCGCCTTTGAGCGCCCAGTAATTTTGATGGTGTGTGTTTTCGCGTCATAACTTGGCAAGATGTCATCGACGTGGCCAGCCAGCACCAGATCATCATTAATGAAAACCTTGCACTCATCGCCCGCGATGATTTGTGGTGGCGCATCTTTAGCAGATTCCCAGCGTTCAGTGATGCTTAGGCTAAACGTGCCGGTCGGTCTTTCAATACTACGCACCACACGAATTCGCAGCCAGCCTTCAAACTTGTTACCAGCGATCTCAAGCCTTAACTGGTTACTCACTCAGCACCTCAATCACTTCGCCGCCGGCAACAAAGCCAGGATGACGAATGTCATTCAAATGCACTATTTCTGTTTCTCGAGAAGCGTCGCCATGAATGCTGTGCGCGATCACCACTGATGGCAATGTGGCTTGTGGCTTATAATCAACCACCTTTGGTAAACGGCCAGCGCGCTCTGATAGATCTTCGACTACCGCCAAGCGCATATCTGAAAAGGCATTGAACATATCATCGTCAATTGGCTCGCCGGTTAAAATATCGGTTGATTCTTGATGCTCATCAACCTGATCAAGAAACTCGTCGCGAAGGGTTAACACCTGATTGCGTGTAATGGGCTGATCACCTTGCTGTGATGGTGATAATTCCAATTCGGATGTAGTGCGTGCAAATTGAATCAATGCCGTTGAGCGAATTAGGTTTGTTGTCAATTGCGAGTTACGAATTGATTGACGTGCGCGCGGGCTATTGTTGCCACTGTAATCACCGCCTGCTCCAAATAAACGGCGGTAAATTGACAGCGCCCTGAATGGCTCATTGATCAAGTTAGTAATATTGGTAATAGAACCTGCAATGGCTGTGCCCAGCTCAGCAGGTGAACGAACAATATCTGCCAATGGCCCAGTAACATTGCCGATCACATCTTCAACACCAGACAGCATGCCACCAACCTCGGATAAGTAGCTATCCACCGCATCCGATATATCGCTCAAACCAAAACCGTCTGTGAATGAATCAATCGCGGCTTGCTGTGCTGCATCGCTCGATGACACCGTGGCAACTTGTGTGTTCTTTCGGACAGCAGGAAATATCAATTCACCCGTTTCAACAAACTGCATTTGAATCGTGGCGTAACCACCGTGGCTGGTGCTTTCACGAATACTGAAATCAGTAACCGTGACATTCATTGTTCCGTAATAAGGGTGTATTAATTCACCGCCACCGATCTTTTCAATTTCATCAATCATCTTATCGCGCGCGGCAATGTAATCGCCACCAATAAAGAACGCTTCAAGTTTAAACTTACGCGCCTTGCGACCAAGATCTTCTGCAAACGGCTTGTCGCGCAATGGGTATTCATGCACTTGCACACGACGACCAAATGCCGCATCTGAATTCTTAACTAAAAACTCAGCACCTCGATAACTTGCTTTTGCTGTAAATCCATCACGCCAACTCATTTACAAACCCCACTCATAAGCATCAACATCAATATCTTCATCTGAATCAAGCGAACCAATGCTGACGCGATCATCTGTTACCTTAACCTCAAGCTTTGCCGTCGCGGCTTGCGCCTTGTCCAGACGATCAACTGCAGCCTGAGCATTATCGTTACCCAAAAACGCAAGCGAATGAGCTATTGCACTACCAATCGCGTCACCAACGCTAGTGCCTGAAATAAGATTGTCATTAATTAATGTGCCAACACCATAACCAGCCGCACCAGCCGCACCAACGAATCCAGCTGCTTTCGCAAAACCACCAGCCTTGGATAACAAGCCAGCCTTGCCTGCTTTGCCAGCCAAACCGCCGCCTAACGCGCCTGGGCCATTGACTACATAAACGGGTATTGGTTTTAAGCTCGACGCGGCACTGCCAAGTAATCCGCCCGCAGCCTTACCAGCAACACCTGAAACAAGTCCTGACATGCCGCGATACAAACCAAATAATTTTCTTCCAGCAAACATCGCAAGCATCAAACCAGCCGACCACTTAGCAACACCGAACGCCAGCTGCGATTGCTCTTTGCTCACCGAGCGAAGCCACGTACTCAAATCTTTAATTGGTTCGCTTAAATTGTTATTGGCAAATTCTTGCCATGATGTACTCAATGTTTTTAATGACGAATTAAATAATCTTGCTGCGCGCGCAGAATCAGCCATTGTTGTTGAACCGTCGCCCTGCACCTGCATGAATTTTTCTAATGATCCAACTCCACCTGTGCGTTGAAATTCAGCTGCGATAGAATTAAATGCCCGCATAGACTCACCATCAAACACAGCGGCGAGATTCGTTTGCTTGCCACTTGACGCCTTGATGATCTCGACCATTAATTCATTAATAGGCCGCAGCTGCTCTTTGCCTTTTTTAAGCTGCTCTGCATCAAATATGTTGATGCCGCCCATGTCTTTTAATAGTTTAATTTTCTTAGGATCAGCAAAGGTGCGCATCATTGCCTCAAAAGCTGTAGCGGCTTCTGCGCTTCCTGCTGTACCCATGCGGATAACCTGCAATGCCGCGCCCAATTCTTTCATGGCAACCACGCCAGAGCGACCGGCCGCGTTATAGGCCGCCACTACTTTAGGCCCAAGGGCTGCTAAATCTTTAAGTGTGAACGCACCTTGCTTGCCCTGCACGTTTAATATGTCGATTGTTTGTAGCACGGCATCTGAATTCTTGATGCCTTGTTTTTGGAATTCCGCTAATAACTCACCAACGCTCGCGCCCGTTGCGCCGGTGGCCTGCATTGCAATAGCAATATTTTTTAGATTGTCTTCTGCAAATTTAAGGTCACCAGTCTTCTCAACGATAGCCTCAAAAGCACCAATGATTTGACCAGGATCAACATTGATATCTGGCGCTGCTGCAGTGTCGAATATTCTCTGCTTGAGGCCTTCAATCTTTTCATCAGAAATATTGGCTTGAATGCCAAGGCGTGTATAGCGTTCTTCCAGATCACCAACCTGTTTTACAGCCAGCACGGTTGCGCCGCCAAGTAGTAGCCCGCTATAACGACCACCCAAACGATCAATACCTCGACCGGCAATGCTCGATGAGCGAGACAATAAACTGATGTGTTTCTGCCCACGTTGCGCCATGCGCTGCAGTGACTTTTCGTAAGCTTTCGCTTTTTGCGCAAGGTTGCCTTCTAAGTTGACAGTAACCGACTGCTTTAAATCGCGACCTGGCATTATGAATTAACCTCTTTGATAATACTCAACATACTAATTAGCGATCTAAACGTTTTACTGTGAAGCTCTGACTCTCGGTAATTACACCGCGCAACTAATGTGACGACGACGCGTTCAATCTGTATCGCCGTCGCCTGCTGGTCGCCCCCGCTCGGCTAACTCCTCTACGCGCTTCATGATTGTTTGAGAAAACTCAGCCGCTTTAATCTGCAGCAAAGCAAAATCAGATTCAGAAAGCTTCTCAAGAATCATTGGCTCAACCGGACCAGGTAACGAGCCAATTGATTTAATTTGTTTGCAAAGTGTATGCAAGCCCATTAACACAGGGCTTTGCACCAACACTGGGCCAGATGGTGACATGGCCACCTTCTCACTTTCTTGGCCGCACTCAATGATTTCGCCAGCCGTAAGCTCGCGAAGGACGACAAGCTTTTCTTGCTTGTCGCCCACCATTACACCGTCTTTTAATTCAAATTCTACGGTGGCCATTGTTACAACTCATCACACGCAACAGCTTCCATCTTCAATGAAGCTGAACCGTCTTTTGCTGTGAGCGTCGCTGGTTCCATTGTCCATGCATCACGCAACACAAACTGCGCACCCGAGTCACATTCAAAGAACACCGTTGCACCAGTGATATCTGAAAGCTCTTTAAGCGAAGTGTCTTTGTCATGAAACACTGTACATTCAAGTGACGGCACAACGTCTTCTTCGCTGTAACCATGAACTTCACCATTACCAACCTTGCTGTCGCGATTAACGCCACCAGGATTGAGTGTTGCCGCACCATCAGTTTTCAATGTTTTACCATCAACAACAATTTTGGCTTGGCCTGTAAGTTGTCTTGCACCCATGTTACTAACTCCTTATGTGAGGCCGCTTATTTGCGGAACTGTGTTTTTTGACCGTGGACGCGGTATTGACCAACCAGTTTCGGTGAGTCTTGAATGTTCAAGCGATTACGATCACCGCTACCGTTACCGTCACCAATTTCAGCAATGATGGAATCTTTGTAACCTTCGGCATCTTGAACCCAACCGTCTTGTTCCATAGTGAAGTACAAGGCGATTAATTCAGCGCGCGCAATCTTAGGCTGCATCATTGCCTGGCCAGCACCAAAGCGCGCATCGTCTTCTGCCAATTTATGACGAGGGAACTTTTGCGAGAACAGTTGACGCTGACGGAAGCGAATGCGCTCCAGTGTTTCTGGCACAAGTTCCCTCGTCATAA
>Ga0316207_10001128_pt1 | contig 35174 bp, 29 predicted proteins | sample 6weekpyrite_MG_FD_204943 | JGI IMG/M metagenome (GOLD analysis project Ga0316207, IMG submission 204943) | Microbial mat bacterial communities from mineral coupon in-situ incubated in ocean water Damariscotta River, Maine, United States -... | ecosystem: Environmental > Aquatic > Marine >... | reverse complement strand
TAACTTATACTCAAATGCACCACATACCCAGGTTATCTCAGCATCCGGCCATTTTTTTTGCAATTCTCTAACAACTGGAATGACATGTGTTACATCGCCTAGTGCAGACAAACGTAGAATACATATTTTTTTAGGTGAGCTAATTGGGTGTAACATTTTTATATACGACCTGGAATATAACTATTTAGATTTTTGTTTAAATTTTAAATAATTATATTTATTAAACGTATACTGCATTTGAATAACTGAAATTAAAAAACCATGATAACCATCAAGTACGCCAAGCCGAATAAAATAATGCCGAATAAATGCAAATAGAGAGTGTGCAATAATTTCAAAAACTCCAACTTTTCGACCTTTCTTAAACTGACTTTCAGCCCATGATTTAGCATAAAGATTTCTTTTAGCCATATAAATTTCAAGAGACTCAAAGGTATAGTGATAAAGTTTGCCTTTTAAATCTACTCTTTTAGCACCTGGACACTCTACGGTTTCATGCACATATGCACCATTAAAGTGATAATTTGTTTTATTATACAGGCGAACAATACGGTCTGGGTGCCAGCCACTATGTTTAATAAATTTATAACAAAAACTAGTTAAACGATTTAAACGATAAACTGTTTTGTCATCTGCATAACCCATCAAGGTAATTATCTCATCTCGTAACTCTTCACTAACGACTTCATCCGAATCAAGTGATAACACCCACTCATTACTAGCTTTACTTTCAGCCAATCTTTTCTGCGGACCAAAACCAGGCCAATCAGAATTAATAAAAACCTTATCTGTAAATTCGCCAACAATATCCAGCGTTTTATCTGTACTACCCGAGTCAACAACAACAATTTCATCAACCCACTGAACAGATTCAAGACAACGCCGTATTCTTGACTCTTCATCTTTACAAATAATAATAACTGATAACTTCTTAGTCATAATAATTTATACTTAACTCGCATAACATTAAAACCTGTAATAAGCCATTTTTTTACGCATTTGCAACTTACGCCAGAGGTTTAAGGGTTTGGCACTAAGTTTTGACGCACCATTTAAAATAAACTCATCAGTTGCCTTTAATACTCTCGCAGAAGAGAGCCCATCGGAATAAGCATGAAGCTTTGCAACATAAGCTCTTGCCTCTTCAAGTAAATTCTCGGGTCGAGTCAAAGCATAGCTTATCGCTGATTCTATCTCATCAGTATCAGTGACATTAATAACATGAGGGCCCGGTGCTTTAGTATTATAAGTAACCAACGGCTTATCGAGCAACAGATATTCAAGTGCGATAGATGATGTATCACATAACATTACATCCGCAGCCTGAAGCAAAGGCAACACATCATTATTGCTATCCACAAACGTGAAGTTTTCACTTTCCATTGCTTTATACTGCGCCACTATTTCTTCAGGCATCTTTGGATGAAGCGTCACTAGCCAGTGCCACTTAGTATCTTTGGATAACTTTTTAATTGTATCAATCAGATAAGGCGCAGAAGTTAGTGAGGGGCTAAACGTAGACGCATAAAAGACAATCGGCTTATCAGAACTAACACGATTACGAAAATCATCATAGGGGCTCGGATCACGAAGACTTGGATTAAAAAGCGGATCGAGTTTTGTCCAGCCAGTTTCTGCGACACTAAATGTCTTATGTTTTTTAGATAGTTGTTCAAATTTATTTGTCACATCAGGTGCATGTGTACAATACAGATCAAATAACTCACGGATACGATAATGCCCTTTTTTACCCGTTTCATCGTTTGCTAATCCATGGAAAATTTCAACTTTAACACCCGGAAAAAAATCAGGCACCCAGTTACCTGGTACAAATACAGCTATTGGATTATATTCTCTAACTTCCTCAACCGTTTTTAGCTGTTTCTCGTCAGACCTGAGAAACTGAGCATCCGCTCCCTGTAAAAACCACGCTACATCGTCACCACGCCGATGAATTTCTTTTTGCAATGGACGCAGTATAGAATAAGAATAAAGATGGTTAATGAAAAATAGATAGTGCTTCATATTTAATAGTCTGATATGACATTGAAATGCTTATTTATACTGGACTTATAACTCATATATATCTTTTCAACTAATTCTCGTTTAGGGCTATCTGTTAAATTCAATTTAAACGATATTATTTCCAATTTCGAACCAAATATAAGCCTGCAACTATCTAAAGCCGTCGACACAAATGAGGCCAGCACTTTCGGTCTGGGACCTATTAATGCCAACTGATATTCAATTGGGTAATCAAATAAAACTACACTTAAATTAAGATCATTTTTAATCATGTTAAGTTTTTCTGCAGATTCTCTACGATGAGCAATATAAATAATTTTTTTATTCGAAAAATATTTAATAACCCTTCTCATATGCATAAAACATTCATCCCGACTTAAAATACCAGTCTCACTAACTGGTGACCCTATAAAATACACCTCATCTGAGACCGGCAACAAATCTATAGCCGATCTAATGTGCTCGAAGCTATTTTTTATGACTCGATCATTTTCACCTGGAGCAACATCAAACATTGTAAAAAAACAGAGGCTATTCTTGCTTTTATTTTTTACTCCCTGAAATATTTTTTTAGAATATAGTTTTAATTTTTTTATAACACTATCGTTTTTATTTTCAAGCACACCTTTTTTTCGATCTTCAGCTATTTTTATAGTCGCAATACCATCATCTAAAACAACAATCTCATTATGAGGCACAATATTCATAAAGTGTTTCATATAAATATATCTAACATCACCTATAAATATATAATTTATACTACCCAGATAATGACTAATCCTGTTTAAACGGTGCACATTAAAAACTGACTTGCTTAATATTTTTGACTTTAAATCATAGTTAATATGGAGTGTTTTATTTTCATTTATAACTGGATTACCAAAAAATAAACTCACTTCATTAAGAACAATAACAGTTCCCCACTCGTTTATCTTATTTATCAAAGCCAAAACCTGTGGCAGACTTTTACGATCGCTCATAACCACCAGAATACAGTCATCCGTATCCAGATTAAAATAATATTTAGCCTCAATCGCATTTAATAGCTGCAACGGGGTTTTAATTAAAAAAGCATTCTTCATACCCTGAACTTTAGCCATATATTAGTTTGTGAAATACATATGAGGATTAATCTACCAGACTCATGGTCATCGGTGTTCCACGTTTAGCATCATCATTAATTCGCTTACCAAGCAATTCAATATAGTACCTGGGTGACAAGCCAAATCCAGGGCGAATTCTTCTTATATTTTTTTCTGTAAAAACATCACCTTTCTTCATATCTTCAACGATATAAATTGATCGACGGAATTTCAAATTTTCTTCTTCCGCAGGCTTTCTTTTGTAACCACACTCGCCTAAAGCAGACCAGGCTGTTTTAGCATCTATGCACAATTGTCTTAACTCCTCAGGTTCGAGGGAAAAGTCACTATCAGGACCTTTATCATCTCGACTTAGTGTTACATGTTTTTCGATTACACTTGCTCCTAGCGCAACACTAGCAACTGACACGGTAGTACCTAATGTATGATCAGACAGACCCGCAACAACCGAAAATCTTTCTCCAAGATCAGGAATTGTCCTTAAGTTTGACTGCTCAATGGGTGCTGGGTAACTACTAATACAATGCAACAACACCAACTGTTCACACCCGGCTTGTCTTGCAATTTCAACAGCCTCTGTTATTTCCTCTAGATTAGCCATACCGGTTGAAATAATCATCGGCTTCTTTGTTTGCGCAACATATTTTATTAGCGGTAAATCTATAGCCTCAAATGAAGCGATTTTATAAGCAGGTGCATTCAAATCTTCTAGAAGGTCGACCGCAGTTTCATCAAATGGTGTACTAAATAATGTAATACCTGTTTTTCTAGCATAATCAAATATTGGTTTATGCCATTCAAAAGGTGTTTGTGCCCATTCATACAAACGATAAAGGTTAAAACCATCCCATAATCCACCTTCTATTCGAAAATCTTCATTATCGCAATCAATGGTTATCGTATCAGCAGTATAGCTTTGCATTTTAACCGCATCAGCACCCATTGCTTTGGCCATTTCTATGGTCTCGAATGCCCGTTCTATTTTTCCATTATGATTCGCCGACATTTCAGCAATAATATAGGGCGAATATTGACTACCAATTTTCCTGCCGGCAATATTAATTTCTCTATTTTTTGTCATTAACTGATACTCTTCTGGTATTGAAATCCATTCACTTTATATCCACTGATTTCAAACAATTTTATAGATGCCTTATTTTCAGGTAGAACCTCAGCAATCACACTACGAATTTTTGAACTATAACTCGTTAACCAGTTTTCTCCTGCTGTAACCAATGCGGCACCATATCCATAACCTTGTTTTTCAGGCACAAGATAAATTGATATTTCAGCCTGATCGCCGCAAATATCAAAACGCAGAACGCCTATTTCTTGATTATCGATATAACCAATAAATACATGCCTGTCTGGGTTAGACAACACACTTTCAAACCATTTTTTATGTTGATCAAAATTAATTTTATCTGGGCTGCGTGAAAATTTTCTTATACTGTAATCATTACGCCATTCAAATATCTTTTGCATATCATCCAGTACAACGGGGCGTAATTCTATATCCTGTTTCATTATAGCATTTGCAACTCGAATAGCGCCTCTTCCATCAATTGCAGACTTAGCCAGGTGAGCTATATGTGTGCATAATAATGAATTTTGTAATAACGCGCTAATGTGATTTGCAATTTCTTCAGTCGTTGGATTATCTGAATCGGGCGCATACACCAGCCCTGCTTTAGCACAATCTTTAAGTAACTCCTTCTGATTTTCTGCTACAGGCCAGGCGATTGCTGGAAGGCCCAGGCAACATCGCTCCCATGTAATCGTACCACCACTGCCAATACATAAATCTGCATCGGCCATCATCCTGGCCATATTTTCAATCTGGATATGTAAGAAAAATTTTTCTGAGCTATTACATATAAATTCTATATTTTCCCTGTGTGGATTAGTGCTTCCTATAACCACATCTATACTAAAATCATCAACAGAATTCATTTCAATAATGGCTTCTAAAACCCTTCCGGTCATATTAGATAAATCTACTCCGCCGAAAAAAATAAAAACCTTATGTATGGAACCATCATGTTCACGTATTCTCTGACGTACTTCGCGAAATTCTTTACGAAGCAGAGCATATTCTGGACCCAGTAATTGCAGACACTTTTCTGGAACCAGCTCAATATAACGGCTCTCAATGCACTCATAATAGTTTTGATCCAGGAGCACATCACAACTGTGTTTACGATCAGCTAAATCATCAATAACTAAAATTTTGTCAACAACATCCTTCTGTCTAAGCTCCCAACGTTCTTCAATTGCGTAATGGTCAACTACCAGCCAATCAATATTACTCAGCTTTATCAGAACCTGATATGTTTCTTCAGCATCCTGCTCCCAGGATGCTCCTAACCAATTTTCATGCGAATGAGTTTCAACCCCTGTATTTTGACTCTGCTGATTATCAGTTAACGATAGTAGGGAAACAGAATACCCTTTCTCCTTAATAATATTTACTATATTTCCAGATAACTCTCGACAAATAAACAGAATATCCGCTCCCTTCTGCCTTAACTCATCAGCCAGAGTCAAACATCGCATTACATGGCCTGTTCCAATTTGCGATGATGCGTCTGTTCGAATCGCTACCCTCATGACTTTTCTTTGTTTTTGAGTTGCATGGCCTGATACATTAACTCTGCTCGACACCAGTCCTCTAATGTATCGATATCCTGAACCAGGTGTCTTGGCAAAATCACTGGAACTGATACTTTCGAAAACAGTAATTCATCTTTAATGAATGCTTCACTTCTTCCCCAGTAAAACTGCCCCGCATCATGATATGCCTCCTCCAGATCTTGCGAACGTTTTAAAACATTCTCTGGCCAAATCGCTTCAATTTCATTATTAGCATTTATCCGGATGGCTCGCTGAACCGGAAAAGGGAAACTCGTTACAGAAAATGCAAATGACTTATTTGATGAGCTAAGCTTTTCATACCCTTCTACTATATATTCAGCTCGAACAAAGGGTGCTGTTGCATAAATACAACAAGCAAATGAAATTATTTCATGTTTTTCCTGATACCAATTGATCGCATGCTTTATTACTTCATTGGTGCCCGTATAATCATCAGATAATTCTTTCGGCCTGATAAAAGGTGCTTCTGCTCCATACTCACAAGCTATAGCAGCTATTTCTTTTTCATCTGTAGAAACAATAACTTTATCAAAACAGGATGAAGCTAGTGCTGCTTCAATAGAATAAGCAATAATTGGCTTGCCACAAAAGTCTCGAATATTTTTTTTACTAATACGCTTACTCCCACCACGTGCGGGAATTACACATAATTTCATGACAATATTTTCTTTAGTGCGCTAACTACTTCAACCTGCTGCTCATCACTCAAGGTGCTGTACATAGGCAAAGAAATAGCACGTTGATAATATGCAACTGCATTAGGAAAATTATTTTCTTTGAAACCAAATTGTAGATAATAAGGCTGCGTATGGACAGGTATATAATGAACATTGACACCAACACCAGCCTGTCTCAACTGATTAAAAACTAACTTTCTATCAATTTCTTTTTTATTTTCGATAACCTGTACTGGATAAAGATGTAATGCAGAGTAGCCATCATTAGATTGCCACGGCAAAATCAAAGGTAATTCACTGAGAAGCTGATCATATTTCTCACGGATAAGGTGGCGTTGTTTAATGTATTCATCAAGACGCAGCATTTGACTACTACCTAAAGCCGCCTGCATATCTGTCATACGATAATTAAAGCCCAGCTCTATCTGCTGGTAATACCATGGACCCTGAGTTTCAGAACTCATATATTCAGTATCACGGGTAACACCATGACTGCGCAGGCGCTCCATTTTATTTGCTAATAATTGATCGTTAGTAACAGCCACACCACCTTCAGCAGTCGTAATAATTTTTACCGGGTGAAAACTAAAAACAGTGATATCTGAGAAAGTACAGTTACCAACTGGTTGGTCTAAATAACGACCACCAATTGCATGGGATGCATCTTCGATAATTTTAAACCCATAACGACCTGCAAGATTACGTATCTCTTTCATGTCACAGGATTGCCCCGCAAAATGAACCGGGATTACAATTTTTGGCAACTTTCCTTCGCACTCAGCTAATTCCAGTTTGAGCTTAAGCGCTTCAATACTCATATTGTAAGTTCGTGAATCAATATCTACAAAATCAATTTGCGCACCACAATACAATCCACAATTTGCTGAAGCAACAAAGGTGTTTGGGCTTGTCCAGAGCCAGTCACCTTTTTCTAATCCCAACGCCAGGCAGGCAATATGCAATGCAGAAGTCGCACTATTAACGGCAACCCCATATTCAGCACCACAATATTTAGCCACAGCACTTTCAAACAAGGGAACCTGGGGCCCCTGTGTTAAAAAATCAGATTTCAACACATCTACAACAGCCTCAATATCTTGCTGGTTTATATCCTGTTTTCCATAGGGGATCATTTTAATTTACACATCTAAAGTTCGCATATATAAGACATTTATAAAATTTTTTTAATCCTTACTTACTCCGAATCTGCATTCTCAGCCATTTCCAGAAATTCTTCCGTTGATAGCCATTCCGTATTATTTCCTGAATTGTATTCAAAACCCTGTTTCACCAGCTTACCTTCTTCACCTAACATATTTTTAGAAAAATCTGATTTATGTGAAAATTGAATACTCGGGCATATCACATAGTGATCATCAAACTCAAGCGTCAGATGACTATCATCAGATGGGCACATAATCTCATCTAACTTTTCACCCGGTCTTATGCCAATTATTTTAATCGGCAGATCTGGCGCCATTGCATGGGCTAAATCGGTCATTTTCATTGAAGGAATTTTAGGAATAAAGATTTCACCACCCTGCATTCTCTCAAAATTCTTAAGTACAAAATTCACCCCTGCTTCCAGCGTTATCATAAAGCGCGTCATATCTGAGTGCGTAATAGGCAACTCTTCTACACCTTCTGAAATCAGCTTATTGAAAAATGGAACTACAGACCCCCTTGATCCAACCACGTTACCATATCGAACAACTGAAAATCGCGTATCTTTCTTCCCTACCATATTATTCGCAGCAACAAATAACTTATCACTTGCCAGCTTTGTAGCACCATATAAATTTATTGGATTGGCCGCTTTGTCTGTTGATAGTGCGACAACTTTTTTAACACCATTTTTAATTGCTGCTTTTATAACATTCTCAGCGCCATTAATATTCGTTTTTATACATTCCATTGGATTATATTCTGCCGCAGGAACCTGTTTCATGGCGGCTGCGTGTATCACATAATCAACATTTTCCATAGCTTCATTTAAACGATTTTCATCACGTACATCGCCAAGAAAATATCGCATGCAAGGATCATTATAAACTTGCTGCATTTCAAACTGCTTCAACTCATCTCTGGACAAAACAATTATGCGTGCCGGCTTATATTTCTCAAGTATCATTTTTATATATTTTTTACCAAATGAACCCGTGCCACCTGTAATCAATATATTTTTGTTGTTAAACATATTTAACCTTTCTCTCACAACGCTTGCTCTTATAGCAAACCAAAAACACAAATTACCTTAATCAAAGCCTGCTTACCATCATTGCAATTAAGGGCACTTCAAAACACACTATATTTTACGAAAATATAAAACGAAAACTATGGCATGATATAGTGCATTGCAACACAATATAAAAAGCAGTTTGCCAGTTTGTCACAACATCTACTTCTTTAAGACAAATCATCCCATCAACTGCTTTTCTCATCCCAAAAAAACAATCTATGTCTTATTGCTAAAATAATGATCATAATCTATGGTTTTAATTTTTGAATAACCAAGATCGGACATTTTTTTCTGTAATTCAACCAATATTTCATCAAAAGATTCAATCTGTACTACACAGATATTATTTTTTAATGTTTCTTTCATGCCTGATATAACATCCAGCTCATGCCCTTCAACATCAATCTTTATACCCACAGTATTATTCTTTAGACTTATCACACTATCGAGCCTTTTTGTCTGAACCACGACCTCTCCATCATCAGCTATACAACTTCTCCCTCTATTGTTATCAGCAAAATGATGGAATTTTAATTCACCTTCATCACTGGATATAGCATACTCATAAACATGAATTCTTTCTTGCAGTCTATTTAAAAAAAGATTTGCATACAATTGATAGCGATTTATTTTATCCGGTTCAAAAGCGTGTACCTCTGCATTCTTAAAACACGCCTGTTTCGCAAAAGACAGGCTATAATGTCCCCAGTGAGAACCTATATCTATAAAACAGTTACAACCAATATCTTTTAGTTCTGAAAATAAAAAATCCAGCTGCTCTTGCTCATAAATAGAAAACGCATCGATATGCCTATCCACTCGATTACGCATATCCAACAAATAAGTCAAGCCTTGCACATGTTTAATGTAATATCTTTTATTTAAAAAAAGCAGCAGCCTTTTCCTAAAAGACATCCATATTTTTTTGTGAAATTTCATATTTATCCATTATAAAAACTATTTCATACCAACAAAAACAAATCGTTTTTATCATCTGCCCACTTCAATTCTACAAACATTACCCTGAGCAAACTGTTTAGAGAATTAATCAAACCAATGCAACATTAATCACAACCTGACTCCCCTTAACCAGGTCATGTAAAAATCATCCTTTCAAATGATACTCAGCACCACAGTAAGGACACTTACCTTCACCATTTTTATCAAATGCAATAAACACCTGCGGGTGCGAATTCCATAAACTCGTTCCAGGCATTGGACAATGTACAGGTACATCATCCTTTGTTACTTCGTATTTATCTTTTGTGTTTGGTGTAGATAAGTTTTCCTGGGCTGTCATCTATTTTCTCTTTTTCGTTTTGCTCGCAGCCTGGTGCGAGATGAAATAAAAGGCAGCCAAATTGGTGCCCTTACTAACTAACGGTGGTTAACCAGTTTGCATCAATTTCTTTTCTGCCGTGTACCACATCAAAATACAGGGTCTGTAATTTTTCTGTAATTGGGCCGCGGGTGCCTGTACCAATCTTGCGATTATCCAGTTCACGTATTGGCGTTACTTCTGCTGCAGTTCCGGTAAAAAAAGCCTCATCTGCAATATACACTTCATCACGGGTGATGCGTTTTTCTACTATTTCAATACCTGATTCTTTGCAGAGAGTAAAAATTGTATTTCGTGTAATACCATTAAGCGCAGAAGTTAAATCCGGCGTATAGATCACACCATTTTTTACGATAAAAATATTCTCGCCACTGCCTTCAGCAACATAGCCTTCATTATCCAGCAACATCGCTTCATCATAACCATCACTAATAGCTTCTTGCAAAGCGAGCATGGAATTAATGTAATGACCATTCGCTTTAGCTTTGGTCATGCTAATGTTGACGTGGTGACGGGTGTAAGATGAAGTATGAATTCTTAAACCATTTTTCATATTATCTTCACCCAGATAAGCACCCCATTCCCAGGCAGCCACTATCACATGGGTTTTTAAATTATCCGCACGCAAGCCCATACCTTCTGAACCATAAAACGCCATTGGTCTCAGGTAGGCTGATTCTAAATTATTTTCTCGTACTACTAACTTTTGCGCTTCGTTAATTTCATCTTTATTAAATGGCATATCCATACGCATAATATGTGCAGAATCAAATAAACGATCCGTATGTGCCTGAAGGCGAAAAATTGCAGTGCCCTGTTCAGCTTTATATGCTCGAACACCTTCAAATACACCCATACCATAATGTAAGGTGTGGGTTAAAACATGTACCTTGGCTTCGCGCCAGGGAACTAACTCCCCGTCAAACCAGATTACACCATCGCGATCAGCCATGGTCTGCATACTTCTACTCCTAAATATATTTACTTACCTCTTTTTAAAGAGGGGCTTTCTCAGCTGACCCGTTGTTAAAAACATACAGCCATATTTCTTTTACTTTATCCCTTAACGCATCTAAAGCTGTACCCTCAACCAGAGATGGCAGTTGCTGTAGTGCTCGTTGATGTCCACAGGTTCGATAATCTCTATAGGCATCGTACAAAACCTGTGCCTGATCTGAGTTTAGCAAATCACACTCAGCCAGTTGCATGAGTATTTTTCTTGTCGCGGTATGCTCTGTGAGCCTGTCATACCGGGACGCACAGTATAATACGCCAAATTGAGCAATAAACTCAATATCGACCAAACCACCCGCATCCTGCTTTAAATGGAACTGTTCATTAGCAGCACCATTTACAGTGCGCGAACCTAAAGCCTCACGCATCTTTTCACGCATTTCCACCACTTCTGTGGCCAGATCTCCCTTATCTCTTTGACGCATTAAGATCGAACGACGGATTCTAGCAAATTCTGCCTTTAAATGTTCGCTAGAACTCAATATTCTGGCACGAATCAGGGCCTGATGCTCCCATGTCCAGGCTTTTTCATGCTGGTATAGATCATATGCCTGCACACTGCTCACTAATAAACCCGCATTTCCGTCTGGTCGAAGACGCATATCGGTTTCATACAAGCGACCATTAGCGGTTTGCAGACTAAGCAAATGGATTACCCGCTGAGCCATTCGCACAAAAAAGCTGGTATTATCCAGTGTACGCTCTCCGTCTGTCTGTTGTTGACTGCCCTGACTATCATGTAAAAAAACCAGATCGAGATCAGAACTATAACTCAGCTCCCTGCCCCCCATTTTACCGTATGCCACCACCGCCATGGTTGGCTGATAACTTTCACCGTTTATCAAACATGTTGGCCTGCCATGTTTGGCTACCATCCACTCCCAGGCAAGCCTCATCACTTTATCAACTAACACTTCGGCAATATTGCTAAGCTGCTCACTCACCTCAAATACATCCAGCACACCGGCAATATCCATCGCCGCTATTTTTAACACCTGTGTTTGTTTGAATTTTCTTAGACGCTCTATTTGCTGCTCTTCATCACCAGCGACCCGCTCTAGGAAATCATCCAGTTCCTGTTTCAATTTCAGACTGACTGGAATCTGGTATAAATTTCGCGGATCAAGCAACTCATCCAATAAAACCGGATATCGGCTGAGTAGCTGTGCAAGCCAGGGGCTTGCAGCAAACAAGGTAATCAGCTGTTTTAATGCCTGGGGGTATTCATTTAATAATGAAAGATAAACACTGCGACGCAATACCGATTGCAGCAAGCCCAATAACCGTTTTAATACTTCTGCCGGATCCTCCTGGCCAATTAAAGAAGCCAGTAGTGTTGGCATTAAGGTGTCCAGGCGTTGCCGTCCGGTTGCGGTCATTGCATTTAGCTGGGAAGAGTTCTTAAATTGATCAACTAATTTATAAACCCCACTGGCATCTGCCATGCCTGAACTTTCTAGCACGCTAAGGGCTTCTTCTTCATTCTGTTGATGTAACCAGATAGAGCGAATAGACGTTTCAAGCGTTTTTGCATGGGGTTCATCCTTAAGCGTTTCACTTTCAGGGTCATGTAGAAGCATTGCAAATGAGCCCTGCACAGACTGCCGATGTTTTTCACAGGCGCCGAATAAACGCTCCCAGCTTTCAAAGCCCATAGCCAGTGCCATACTTGCCTGCTGTTGCGGATTGTCGGGTAACAGGTGGGTTTGCGCATCGCTATACATTTGTAAGCGGTTTTCAAGGCGACGCAGAAAATCATAACTGGCCGCCAGTGACTCGATTTCATTTTTATTTAAATATTTTTTTTCGGCTAATAAACCTAGCACATCAAGAATGCCTCGAGTCTGTAGATCAGCATCACTACCTCCTCGTAACAATTGAAATGTCTGCCCGATAAATTCAATTTCACGGATACCACCGGAACCTAATTTAATATTATGCTGATTACCCTTACGATTAATTTCCGAATCAATCATCGCCTTCATATCACGGATAGACTCAAACGCCCCGAAATCTAAATAACGCCTGTAAACAAAGGGCTTTAGCATATCCATAACCGCCTGCCCCTGAATTCGATCACCACCAATTACCCGGGCTTTAATCATCGCATACCTTTCCCAGTCACGCCCCTGTGTCTGGTAATACTGTTCGAGCGCAGCCTGGCTCATAACCAGGGGGCCACTATCCCCATAAGGCCTTAAACGCATATCAACCCGAAACACAAAACCATCGCCGGTAACATCATTCAAGCACTTTATAAACCGCTGACCCAAACGAATAAAAAACTGGCTATTCGCCAACGAGCGGGCACCTGAAATTTCGCCCTCCTCCTCAAAACAAAAAATCAGGTCAATATCTGAAGAAAAATTAAGCTCATAGCCACCCAGCTTCCCCATACCTAAAACAACCAGGCGTTGCGGCTCACCCTGTGAGTTGAGTGGCACACCTAACTGTTTGCACTGATCCTGGTAAAGTGTCTCCAGGGTTATATCCACACAACATTCCGCAAGATCTGTCAGGTTACACAGGGTTTCTGTTGTATTTGCACTATTTGCCAGATCACGCCAGGCAATACGCAGCATTTGCTGAGCCCGAAACAAGCGCAATTGTTTCATCAGGGCAATATCGTTTAAGGCGATATTTTCTTCAAGTCGATGACTTAATTGCTGACGATAATCTTCAAGTGTAAAACTGACTTCGAGGGATTGCTTCTGTATCAACTCAAACCAGAGCTGTGGATTGCGAATCATTGTTATCGAAACAAATTCACTACAGGCCCAGATTTTTCCAAGCAGGGGTAAATCAATGTCTTCCTGTGGATTTTTTTCTATTGATTCACAGGCTGCTTTCCAGTCTTGCCAATGTCGATCGACACGTTCATGCAAGAGATCTGGAACAAGTTTATAGAGTGAATTTTCTAAATTTGCTGGCATGTGCTACCCCCACAAAAAACACACTAAAATCAAAAAGATGAAAGAAAAAGAAAACGCGAAAAACGCAAATAACGGCAAATGTACGCGATATAACAAAAGCATTATGGCACAAACCATAATTGCGTTTTTCGCGGTTATTTGCGTTCATTTGCGTTTTTTTACTTTATTGGTGTTCATTTAAAGGTGTTCTTGGAGGTAATTCAGGTACTAACCTCAAAGTTGAAAAGTTACAACAAGAGCCTTACACGATATATTTAAAACTAATAAGTAAAAACGGGAAGCAGAGCTTCCCGACACAGGTCCCAGGACAAAATATAGGGACGTGTTTTGACTTACGACTTACGACTTACGACTTACGACTAACGACTAACGACTAACGACTATAATTTACCGAACCCGTTTAGATTTCACCAGCATTTCATAGGCATACTTAATATCATAAACAATATCATGCGCCTCAATCACTTCTACTTCAGACGCCCCTCGCGCCAGCAGTTTGTCTGGATGGAACTTGCCCATCAGACGACGATAAGCCTGTTTGATTTGCGCCTGGTTTGCCCAGCGATTAACACCTAACATTTCACAGGCATCCGCAATACTAAGGTTTTTTTTAGGGGCACTGGCCAGCGGCTGGTTAGCTGCTTTTTTTTCGGCTCTTACACGTCGTTCAATACGAGTATAGATTGATTCTGATACATCAAGCCGCTTGCACATAAGCTTAATTATTTTTATTTCTTTTTCGTTCAGACTTCCATCTGCATATGCCATCTTTAACTGAATTTCGATGAAAACCTGTATTACACTTACACGATGACCACACTGGCGTTTAAAGCGCCACAATAATGTTTCCAGGCTAAAGCCCTGGTTCTTGCCTTCATTAAACAGACGTATTGCCAGCTGTTTCTGCTCTGTGCTTAATTTCAGGTGGTCCATAAGCTTTGTCGCCAGCTCAATTTCCACATCTTTAACTCGGCCATCACATTTCGCGATATGTCCCATAGCTGCAAAGCTAGCTATAAAGAAGGCTCCCTGTACGACGCCATCATAACCACTCAGTTCGAGTTTATGCTGGTAGTTTTGCCACCAACGGCTAAGGGGATCTTTGAAGAGACGCTCTGACAAAGCATCTGGACTAATTGAGCGGAATGTTTGAGTAACTACGTCGGCTAGGCGTGGCAATGTATTTTTCCTGTCTTTGTCATTTTGTTGTAGCTAACAATAGCCTAATAAAAAACAAAGGTAAAGAAAAAAATCAATAAAAATATGCATTTAGATGATTTAGTTAATAACTCACACTAGAAAGACCTGCTAACCACATTAAAATAATTCAATATTATCCTCTGAAGTTGCCACCTGGTGCATTTTTTCCAGCACCTCTATCATATCGCCCCCATTAAGGATCGCATCAAACAATTCACGCTCTTTCTCCATGGTATAACGGCTGCGTATCACCTCCTGTAACGCCCCCCACTCATGGGGAGAGTATAATCTCGCCGGATCACTCACCAGATCCCCCAGCTTCGACAGGCTATTCACCACATGATCCATTCTTTGCACCAGGGTGTCATAAAACTGGAAGGCCACAATCGCCTGCTGCATTTTGTCCGCCACTTGCTGACAGTTATCAACCACTGTTTCCTGGTCACTCTCCGTTACCTTATATTTTTCAAATAGTCCTGCTGAGCTAAGCTCTATTGCCTTAATACTACCCGCCATGCTGGTAAATGAATCGGTGAGAGTATTGACCGAGTTTGAACCGTCCTTTAAAGAAAACTCAACCTGAGCTGCGGCCAGCTTAAGCATCAACACCACCTCTTTCACCTGACTCCAGTCCAGATCCGGACGGTTCGCTGTAGAACTTGAAAGATTTTTTAAATTAGACATTCAATGTCTCTCTTGCTTCTATAAACAGTTGGGATACATATGAGTGTAGATCAAACAATTAATAAAAGTAGGGATGATTAGCCTGGGAAAGATTTTGCTTTTTAAGGTCTGCTCCAGAGCTGCCGTATTTTTAAAAGCAAAAAAGCATATTGTCCGCAAATAAACGCGAAAACACGCAAATAAAAGCATAAGCATTAATTGGGTGCAGTGCGCCGCAGGCGCACAAAACAAAACATTCGCGTCTATTTGCGTTTATTTGCGGACAAAATGCTTTTAGCTTTTGATTTTTTAAAACAGAAACAAAGTCTTTATTACAGACGTCACTAAACAGGTTTAACACTGGAAGCCGCTAAGCGCGCTCGACCCCGTGCTTCATCTATAGAGCTACCACTGGAAACCGCGACACCCATGCGACGTTTTTCAAAGGCTTCGGGCTTACCAAATAATCGAATTTCTGTTGAGGGCACACTCAATGCCTGCTCCACATTTTCAAAAGAAATACCCGTGGCATCTTTACCCCCATAAATCACCGCGCTGGCACCTTCACAACGCAAACTGGTATCAACCGGCAAACCAAGTATTGCCCGCGCATGCAAGGCAAATTCAGTCTGCCATTGGGTTATTATTGTCACCAGGCCCGTATCATGAGGCCTTGGGCTAACTTCACTGAAATAAACATCATCATTCTTAATAAACAACTCAACCCCAAAGATTCCACGCCCACCCAGAGCTGTGGTCACTTTTTCTGCAATTTCCCGGGATTTCTCCAGGGCAATTGGGGACATGGCCTGAGGCTGCCAGCTTTCAACATAATCACCATTTTTTTGAATATGCCCCACCGGTGCACAGAAGTGAGTTTCAATATCGCCATCCGCATTTAACGCCCTTACCGTTAACTGGGTAATTTCATAATCAAATTCAATCACGCTTTCGACAATGACCCGCCCCTGATTTACCCGACCCGCATCCATTGCATATTGCCAGGCGACTTCCACATCACTTGCCGACTCCAGTCGCGACTGCCCCTTACCCGATGAAGACATCACCGGTTTAACAATACAGGGAAATCCAATGAGTTTTGCGGACTGTTTTAACTCTTCAAAACTGTCCGCAAAAACATAGGCTGATGTTTCTATTTTTAAATCTTCCGCTGCCAGTCGGCGAATGCCTTCACGGTTCATGGTGAGCTGAGTGGCTCGAGCAGTCGGTATAACCTCGGCCAACCCCTCTTCCTCAATCACCGCTAACATATCAGTAGCAATGGCTTCTATTTCCGGCACAATTAAATCTGGGCGCTCTTTTATAACCAGGGCTTTTAAGGCATCACCATCCGTCATATCAATTACATGAGCACGGTGCGCCACCTGATGACCCGGCGCGTTTTCATAACGATCAACTGCAATCACTTCAACACCAAAGCGTTGCAATTCAATAATAACTTCTTTGCCAAGTTCACCTGCACCGAGCAGCATGACTTTTGTTGCGGATGGGGAAAGAGGGGTTCCTATTTTCATCATTTACCTTAATATAACCGTGCGAATAAATTCGCACCTACAATGTTTTAATTTAAAAGTAACGGTCTATTTTATAGGTGCGAATTTATTCGCACACCTCATAACCATGCAGCATCCCAGTGTGAATAATCTTCAATATACTCAACCAGCCCTGCTCTGAGAGGATTTGCTACAATATATCTTGCAATTTGCTTTATGTCTTCATTATCTCTCAAACCACGATCATAATATGCCTTCTGCCAAACACTTCCATTTCTATTTAAATACTGATTAATAGATTGCGCAGAAATAGACTTCAACCTTTTCATTACAATTGATAATGTAGGTTCGAATTTATTCGAACAGCTATTTCCTAAATGAAATAACCGATGCAAATGATCCGGCATCAATACCCAGCTTAATGAATTTACATAATCCTCATTATGAAGGGTCTTCATAGTATTAATAACGATTCTAGCAACGTATAAATCATCAAATAGAGGCTCTCTATTCTGGGTTACCGTAGTAACACAATATGCCCGATTCGTTTCTGATATACGACCTTTTCGCAGTGCGTCATAACCCATAACAAACATCCTTGTTTTTAGAATTTTGTGCGAATAAATTCGCACCTACATCTATATTTTTATTTCTCTAACTGACTCACATCCCGAACAGCCCCACGCGCGGCACTCGTCGTCATCGCTGCATAGGCTTTCAACGCATTGCTCACCACACGCTCACGCCCGGAGGGGGTCCATGCACCTGTACCTTTTGCATCCATCACCGTTCGGCGTTGAGCCAGCTCATCATCAGAAATGGCTAAATTAATTTTACGATCTGGAATATCAATTTCTATTGTGTCACCTTCTTCAACTAAACCAATCGCACCACCTTCCGCAGCTTCCGGTGAGGCATGACCAATGGATAGACCCGATGTTCCACCGGAAAATCGTCCATCGGTTAATAGTGCACAGGCTTTACCCAGACCTTTCGATTTTAAATAGGATGTGGGGTACAACATTTCCTGCATGCCCGGCCCACCCTTAGGCCCTTCATAAAGAATAACAACCACGTCACCTGCAACGATTTTGTCATTTAAAATCGCTTCAACCGCATCATCCTGTGATTTAAAGATACGTGCCTTACCTGTAAATGTAAGGCTGCCTTCATCCACGCCGGCGGTTTTAACGATGCAACCCAGCTCAGCAATATTGCCAAACAAAACCGCCAGGCCGCCGTCCAGAGAATAGGCATTATCAAGATTACGAATACAACCATTAGCACGATCCGTATCTAGCGACCAGACTTTTTCCTGTGAGAAAGCCTGTTGTGTAGGCACATTTCCAGGGGCTGCTGAAAATAATTTTTTTGCGGCTTCATCATCTGTCACTGCCAGGTCCCATTTTGCCAGCGCATCCGCCATACTGGCGCTGTGTACCGTAGGTAATTCAGTATGCAAACAACCCGCTCGACCCAGCTCTCCCAGAATCCCCATCACACCACCGGCACGGTGCACATCTTCCATATGATATTTCTGTGTTGCCGGTGCAACTTTACAAAGGTTAGGCACCTTACGCGACAGACGATCAATATCATCCATAGTAAAGTCCACTTCACCTTCCTGCGCCGCAGCTAATAAATGCAACACGGTATTGGTTGACCCCCCCATGGCAATATCTAAACTCATGGCGTTTTCAAATGCTTTAAAGTTAGCGATCGACCGGGGTAACATGGCGTAATTATCATTTTCATAATGATCTTTAGTTATTTCAACAATACGCCGGCCCGCTTCTAAAAAGAGTTCTTCACGATAAGCATGGGTTGCCAGTAATGAACCATTCCCGGGCAAAGACAAACCCAGCGCTTCGGTCAGGCAATTCATTGAATTTGCAGTAAACATACCCGAGCACGAACCACAGGTTGGGCAAGCTGAACGCTCAACCTGGGCAACCGTTTCATCGCTTTGACTGGAATCAGCGGCCATCACCATTGCATCGACCAGGTCCAGATGCACCTCTTCTCCAGCCAGCTTTGATTTCCCAGACTCCATCGGCCCACCGGAAACAAAGATCACCGGAATATTTAAACGCATTGAAGCTAACAGCATACCCGGGGTAATTTTGTCGCAATTTGAAATACACACAATGGCATCGGCACAATGTGCATTCACCATATATTCAACTGAGTCGGCAATGATTTCCCGGGATGGTAATGAGTACAACATACCACCGTGGCCCATGGCGATACCATCATCCACCGCAATCGTATTAAATTCTTTAGCAATGCCACCGGCTTTTTCAACTTCACGTGCCACCAACTGCCCCATATCTTTTAAGTGCACATGCCCTGGAACAAATTGGGTAAATGAATTCGCAATCGCAATAATTGGTTTTTCGAAGTCCCCATCTTTCATGCCGGTGGCACGCCAAAGCGCACGGGCACCTGCCATATTACGGCCATGGGTTGACGTTCGGGAGCGATATACTGGCATTTATTTACCTTTGCTTTAAATTTATTAGAAGCTGTTATTGTAAATGAATAACCCCTAAGTCGTAAGTCATAAGTCGTAAGTCGTAAGTCAAAAACACAAAAAAAACGAGCTCTCCATAGGAGAGCCCGCTTTTGACTAAAGACTTACGACTTCTGACTTACGGCTATCTTTCAAATCTTAAGGCGTGAAATGACATGTTTAAGCTCTTCAGCAACATTGCGCAAATCTTCCGACGTTTCCGCCGTATGCGCCGCCCCTTCAGAAGCGACTTTGGCAGCCTGTGAAATACTTACGATACTGCGATTAATCTCTTCCGCTACCGCATTTTGTTCTTCAGCCGAGCTGGCAATTAATGTGTTCATATCACTAATATGAGTTACAGATGAGGTAATGCTGGTTAACACTTCACCGGCTTTTGCTGCGGTATCTCGTGTTACATCTGCCTGGGATCGACTCTGATCCATGGCATCTACAGCCTGTTGAGCCCCACTTTGTAATTTTTCAATCATGCTTTGAATTTCTTCTGTGGATGTTTGGGTACGTTGTGCCAACACCCGTACTTCATCCGCAACTACCGCAAAACCACGGCCCTGCTCACCGGCTCGAGCCGCTTCAATGGCAGCGTTTAATGCCAGCAAATTAGTTTGCTCTGCTATGCTTCGAATAACATCTAATACGGAACCTATTTCTACCGAATCACTTTCCAGTTCATGAATAACATCCGCCGCCTTTTCTACTTGCTGGACTAATTTAGATATTGCATTTATAGAGTCATTAACAACACCTTGCCCTGTATTTACTTCACTATTTGCCTGATTAGCAGAATCAGCGGCAAGCTGTGCATTTTGTGACACTTCATGCACTGTTGCAGTCATTTCATTCATTGCAGTGGCCACCTGATCAGTTTCCGTTCGTTGATGTGTAGCCGACTGATTTGACTGTTCGGTAATATGAGACATTTCCTCAGCTGACGCCGAAAGCTTGAAAACGGACTGATTAATTTGATTAACAATATGACCAATATCTTCTTTCAATGTAATGGTACTTTTGGCAATCAGGCCAATCTCATCATCTGAAGAAACATTAATTTCATGGGTAAAATCGCCTGATGCTAATAACGATAGATCATAAGCAACTGCTTTAGCCGGGGCTACAATAATTTTTTTAACCATCACCTGAAATAATAAAAATGCAGCTATCACAGAAGACGCTAATAATATTATAGTGAACTTTATACTACCTGCTGCATGGAGCTCAGCTTCAACTGCACTCTTATTAACATTTTCAATCAATAACCCTGAAATACCAGCTAATATTTTAGCAGGGTTCCTGTCTATACCTTTTACTGCTTTATCTCCAGCTTTATGGTCATAGTCTGAATTGACAAACGCCTGCAGGCCTTTTTTATATAGAGGGAGAAGACTACTATGCTCAGTTTTAAATTCATGTATCAACCGCTCAATTTTTTTATCATGAATATCTTTCACTAATATATCCACCTTATACTGTACAAATTCATGATTCTTTAAAAATTTCCCCCAGTATTTTTTTCTCTGGGACTCGTCATGGCCCCTAATCAGCACATTTTTCCATTCTTGAACCTGCGTCTTAAATCCTACACTTATTTTTGAAAACTCCTCTTCAATCAATAATGTGTGACGCATAGAAGATGACATTTCCTTCTCACCAGCCCAGGTGTTATATATACCAAAAATGGTCGCGACCATGATCAGAGCCGTACCAAAACCCGTAATTAAGAGCAATTTATTACGAATACTTGAGAGCACATATTTTGATATCAATTTTTTTCTCACTTTATGTTAGAACAATCAGAGTCATTACTCTATATAGCAAAGATATCAACAAACTACACAGATGCTTTAGAAAATTTATTTACTCTCAAACCTTGTTTTGATTGGTTTTTTAAATGAAAATAATACAAACTCAACTGAAATCAAATCATGACACTTACAGAACTCAAATATATCGTTGCCGTGGCTCAACACAAACACTTTGGCCGTGCTGCCAAAGCCTGTTTTGTAAGCCAACCCACATTGAGCCTGGGCATTAAAAAGTTAGAAGAGGAATTAGAACTCAGTATTTTTGAACGTGAAGCCCGCAATGAATTACGCATAACCGAACAGGGATCACAAATTATTGAACAGGCACAAAAGGTGCTTGACCAGGCTTCACAACTTAAGGCACTGGCGCTGGCTCACCAGGATCCCCTGGCAGCGCCATTACGCCTTGGTGCAATTTATACTATTGCGCCCTACTTATTGCCTGAGCTCATCCCACGACTTCATAAACGCGCCCCACAAATGAAATTACGTCTGGAAGAGAATTTTACCTCAGTGCTTTTTGAACAGTTAAAACAGGGCAAACTCGATGTAATCCTTATTGCCCTGCCATTTAATGAGGCGGGTATTGTTACCCAGGCAGTTTATGACGAACCATTTGAAGCGGTAGTTCCAGCTAACCATCACTGGAAAGATCGCCAACAAATTGAAGCGAATGAACTAGCCCAGGAAAATTTACTGTTACTCGGGCCAGGACACTGCTTTCGAGACCAGGTATTACAGGTGTGCCCTGACTGTAATTCATCAAGTAATTTACAGGAAAGCCTGGCGGGAGGTTCACTGGAAACAATACGCCATATGGTGGCCAGCGGCACCGGAATTACCGTGTTGCCCTCAAGCTCCAAACAAAAAGCGGCGAGTAATCCACTCACTGTAATGATTCCATTTTTAGAGCCAATACCTCAACGTAGAGTTGCACTGGCCTGGCGCAAAGGATTCACCCGGCTTGATGCAATAGAAGTTTTACGTCAGCAAATTTTAAAATGCTCTCTTAGTGGAGTAAACATGCTAGCAAAAGAGGTTAGTCATATGCATAAGAGCCCTGCATGAATATTTCTGGGAAAAAACCCGATACGCTGGAGATGATCCAGCAGCTCATTGCGACACCCTCTGTAAGCTGTGTCGATCCCCATATCGACCAGAGTAACTTACCGGTCATACACCTGTTAGCCAACTGGTTAAGCGAACTGGATTTTAAAGTTGAGGAGCTTGCGGTCGCCAGTGACAAAGCCAACCTGATTGCCACTTTAGGCTCAGGCAGCGGTGGCCTGATTTTAGCAGGCCACACCGATACCGTGCCATGTGATGAAGACCGATGGCAACACAACCCCTTTAAACTCAGTGAAGAAAATGGCAAATTCTATGGCCTGGGCACCTCAGACATGAAAGCCTTTCTGGCATTAGCCATTGAAGCGGCCCTTAGTTTTGAAATAAACGAATACAAGCAGCCATTAATTATTCTGGCAACATCAGATGAAGAAACCACTATGGCCGGTGCCAGGGCACTGGTGGAAGCGGGCAAACCAGCGGCGCGTTATGCGGTTATAGGTGAACCCACAGGCATGCAGCCAATTCGCATGCATAAAGGCATTATGATGGAGTGCATACGCATAACCGGGCTTGCTGGGCACTCCAGCAACCCGGCCTATGGTCATAATGCACTAGAAGCCATGCACAGGGTAATGGCTGAATTATTCATCTGGCGTGATGAGTTGCAACAGCAATTTAACAATGGCTTATTCGAGGTACCGGTACCCACCATGAATTTTGGGCATATTCACGGGGGTGACAACCCAAACCGAATTTGTGGCGCCTGTGAATTACATATTGATATTCGCCCATTACCGGGTATGGATTTACAGGATTTACGCAACGAACTCAATAAACGCTTACAGAAAGTCATACCCGAAAATGGGTTTGAGCTACAGACCCGACCATTATTTTCCGGCATCCCCGCTATGGAAACCCCGGCAGAATCGGCACTGGTAAACGCGGCAGAAAAACTCACCGGGGTAGCCGCGGGCAGCGTTGCCTTTGGTACCGAAGCCCCCTATTTGACTGAGCTGGGTATAGAAACTATTGTGTTAGGGCCCGGGGATATTGCCCAGGCACATCAGCCGGATGAATATTTAGAAATTAGTCGTATTCAACCAACTGTTGAATTACTAAAACAATTGATTTATAAATTTTGCATTCAGGATTAGATAAGTTTATTACTTTCCCTGACAAAATAATATTCGGAGTCGGAATACCCTGTTATGGCACATCTCCATCGGGGAAAGACCGCCGCTTTTTGGCGCTCTGTCCCCTGTTGTGATGCCATCAAGAGTTTTACGGAGTAGGCACGCTACACTGTCAACTCTTGGTGGTCTCAATAAGGGGACAGAGCTTAAAAAGCAAGCTCTTTCCCCGATGGAGATGTGCCTTAACAGGGCAATCTAACCACGTGTAACAAAAACTAAATGAGCAATTGAATACAACAATGACATCACCAACACAACAATATGTAAACTGGTTCCGTGGATCTTCACCCTATATCCATAGCCATCGCGGGCGCACATTTGTTATTTATATTTCTGGTGAAACGATTACCCACACGGGCTTTCCCCATTTAATCCATGACATAGCCCTGCTCAATAGCCTGGGTGTAAAACTGGTGCTGGTTCATGGTGCTCGTCCACAAATAAAAAAACACCTTAAAACACTTAATCTTAAATCAAAGTTTCACAATGGCTGGCGCATTACCCCTGCTGAAACATTGCCAGGCATTGAACAGGCTGTTGGCCAGGTTCGGGTAAATATAGAAACCCAGTTATCCAAAGGGCTCATCAATACCCCCATGGCCGGTGCTGCTTTAAAGGTCATTTCAGGCAACTTTGTAACCGCAAGACCCTATGGCATCAGGGACGGCATAGATTTTGGTTTCACCGGTGATATTCGTAAAGTTGACACAGATGCAATACAACAGCAACTGGCACTTAACAATATTGTCCTGCTATCCCCCATTGCCTACTCGCCCAGTGGTGAAGCCTTTAACTGCCGCGCAGAAGATGTGGCCACCGCTGCCGCCAGTGCACTGAATGCAGATAAGCTTATCTTTATGATGCCCGCCAGTGGTGTACAAAATGAGCAGCAAAAAATTATTCATCAATTGAGCCTCAAAGAAGCACAGGCACTCTCTGAACAAAAATACAATGATGAAATTACCCAGTTACATCTTTGCAGCGCCGTTAATGCCTGTAAAAATGGTGTACGTCGTTCTCATTTAATCAGCCATGAAACCGACGGCGCTTTATTACTCGAGCTATACACCCGGGATGGTAGTGGCACGATGATTACTACCGACACATACGAAGGCTTACGTCAGGCTAACATCAATGATGTGGGGGGCATACTAGAGCTCATTCAACCACTGGAACAGCAGCATGTACTTGCCCATCGTTCACGTGAGCAACTCGAACTTGAAATAGAACAGTTTACGATTATAGAACGTGATGGAATGATTATTGCTTGTGCCGCACTATATCCTTACGATAATCATTGCGCAGAGCTTGCCTGTGTTGCGGTACATCATGATTATCAGAAACAGGGACGTGCTGGAGAATTAATACAACATATACAACAACAGTGTATCCAGAAAAAAATTAAACAATTATTTATATTAACCACTCACACAGCACACTGGTTTATAGAAAAAGGGTTTATCGAAGGAGACCTGAAGCAAATCCCAATACAACGTAGAGACATGTATAACGCTCAAAGAAATTCAAAAATTTACATAAAAGTCTTATAAGCAACACCGCTATTAATTAAAACAATGAATACATTTACAAGCAAAACATAATATTTAACATTAAGTACTGCGCTACAAGCTTGTCCCACCATACTGGCTATAAATCTATATTTATAGAGAGAAAATCCTATTTAGCACAAGCGCAACTAATTTATTGCTTTTGCTTAGTGGATAACCTATATTTTTAGCTAGTTTAAGTATAATTTTTTCTGACATTAATCTAAGTCAACAGCGGGTTTAAGCTATGTCTCTTCCTTCTACAGAGCAATCTATTAATGAAGCCGATCTAACTAAACTAATTCGTAGCTATAACATACCACCTCAACCGCATATACTCGCTGACATACAAAATGCTGATGATAATTTAATTAAAATTGCAGATATCATTAGTCATGACGTGGCTCTTTCCTCTGGTTTATTGCAAACCATTAACTCTTCTTATTATGGTCTGGCAAACCATATCTCCTCAATAAAACAGGCCGCGATGTTACTTGGCCTCAATGCAGTTAAAAATATTGTTAACTGCCAGTTACTACAAGCACAAGCGGGCAACTACCAGAACAAAAACTTATCAGACTTTTGGCAAACAGCAAATGAAGTCGCTAATACTGCGGCGACACTTGTCCAGATACTTGGCTTTGGCTCAACCGATGAAGCCTATACACTGGGTTTATTTCACAACTGCGGCATTCCTATTCTAATGGAAAAACATGAGGACTATCTCACAACGATACAATCAGCATACAATGCGCCAAACTCAAGAATCACTCAAATCGAAAACGAACACTACTCTACAAATCATGCAGTCTTAGGGTATATGGTTTCTCGCGTCTGGAAGTTACCCGATCATTTACGTATAGCTATTCGTGACCATCATAATTTTGAAAGATTAAGTTTTCAACAACATGATTACAGTACTGAAGCAGATACTATACTTGCGATTTTAAAAATGGCAGAGCATATATGCCATGTACATGCGGTACTTGGTAAAGATCATGAAGACAATGAATGGGAAACCATTAAAGCCGGAATTTTTGATTTTTTAGGAATAAGCGAGCACGATTTTGAAGATATTTCAGATACGGTCATTGATAAACTTGAGCTATATTAGTAGCGTAATATATTGATGCCTTGTATCACTTATAATTTATTGCATAATTTTTTATTAACCACATTAATACGGACGACTATATTTATAAAATCAGGACCTTTTAATTAGCTCAGTGTGTTTTAGTAGGGCTCATAAGATTGGCCTGGGGTGAATGTGAAAAACAAAAATTCTAATATTATGATCAGCTCAGGCTTTACAGCAATCCTGCTACTCCTGGTCATATTAATGGGCATCAGTATTTATAGTATTATTGAAAACAATAATAATATTACTGAAATAACTGAAAAACAAAAAGACTCTGAAGACATATTTAACATGCGTGATGCGGCACACCAACGAGCCCTGTATCTCTTTCGCATGATGTCACTTGAAGACCCATTTGAACGTGACGAGGTTTTCCTGCTTTTCAAAGATGAAGCTGTTAATTTTATTATCGCAATAGATAGCCTACGATCTGGCACCAAAAACTCAAAAATCATTGAAGATGTAGAAAGAATTGCAGGCCTTGCCAATAAAGGCGGCTCTGTTCAAAGTAAAGCTGTCGATTTAATCCTTGATGACAAGAATATTGCCGCACATGACCTAATTCTAAGTAATGTCATTCCTGTTCAGGACAATGTTATGAAGGGACTCACAGAATTATATGCCAAACAACAAATTCGCCTGAACAATGAATTAGCCAGTATTCGTAAAAAAAATGACACTGCGTATTTAATGATTACACTGGTTGGCAGCTTTGCCATTTTTCTGGGTTTTGTCATTGCAATTTTTGTTTATCAACATAATAAGAAAAACTTTATCTACACTCAAAAACAACGACAAATAGCTGAACATGCTAATAAGTCTAAATCAGACTTTCTTGCCAATATCAGCCATGAAATTCGCACCCCCTTATCCGCAATTATTGGCTTTTCAGAATCAATACTGGATACCCGGAGCGACCTTGTCACCCAACGGAAAAACGTACAGGCTATAGCCCGCAATGGTAAACACCTGCTGCAATTAATAAATGACATACTGGATTTTTCTAAAATCGAAGCGGGGCAATTGCAGGTTGAATCAATTGACACACATCCCCTGTCAGTTCTACATGAAGTGGAGACAATTGTAGCTACCCTCGCACACGACAAAGGGCTTGATTTTAATATCAATGTGCAGTTTCCAGTGCCAGGCACATTTAAATCCGATCCAGTACGCTTAAGGCAAATATTAATAAACCTTTGCAGCAACGCCATTAAGTTTACCGAACAAGGCTCTGTGTCAGTTAACGTAAGTTTTAACAGGCAGGAAAATTTATTATGTTTTACTGTAATTGATACGGGCATTGGCCTGACGGAAACAGCCTTAGAAAAAATATTCTCGGCATTTTCTCAAGCTGATACCAGCACTACGCGTAAATTTGGAGGCACCGGATTGGGACTCACTATTTCTCGACAACTTGCCGATATAATGCATGGCAGACTAAAGTGCACCAGCCAGCAAGGACAGGGTAGCCAGTTTTATCTAGAGCTGAAAATCCAGACCGATGTCTCGAAAAGCTTTATATACGAACCTGGCCCTGCTTATAATAATGTATCGACATCATATGACGCGGATAACATTCCAAAACTAAGCAGTCATATCCTGCTTGCAGAAGATAGCCCAGACAACCAGGACTTAATTAAAATATATGTTAAACGCACCGGAGCGAAACTTACAATAGTTGAAAACGGTGCACAGGCAGTTGATAAAGCGTTATCAGAAAATTTTGATTTAATACTGATGGATATGCAAATGCCTGTAATGGATGGTATAACAGCTATCACATCACTACGCGCATCTGGTTATACTAAACCGATAGTTATAGTATCGGCTAACGCTCTACAATCTGATCGTGACCATGCAAGAAATGTTGGCGCGGATGATTATGTGGTAAAACCGATTAACCTTGATCATTTTTATGAAGTGCTTGCGCGTTACTCTACAACCACTAATAATACGTCAATACCTGACCCAGGTAGCACTGAGCATGATGCATCTGATATATCGGATTCAATGCAACGCCTAATTCTCAAGTTTGTCCACAGTCTACCCAAGATGCAAGATGAAATTAATTCTGCTCATGCAACACTAAACTGGGAAGCATTGATAGCGATTTCGCATAGACTAAAAGGCTTAGGTGGCAGTTTTGGCTTTCCGCAACTCACTACCATATCCAAAGAAATCAATATATGTTCTCATCATCGAGAAAGTAATGAACTTGAAAAATTCATTACCGAACTAAATAAGGAAATAGACAAAATAACTCGCCAACATATACCCTGATGAACAGCTAGAGTGTTTACTCTAAATTATTTAAACTTTGCCACAGAGACGCAGAGAAACATTATTAATCGTAGGGTGGATTAAGCGAAACGGATCCACCCTACGAATCGTCATTCCCGAATGCTTCTATCGGGAATCCAGTGTCTTTACAGCACCTAAGGCCGCTAGATCCCCGATAAAGGCATTCGGGGATGACAAAATAAATTATTAACCATTATTAAATTGTTACTCAAATTTTCATGTGATTAAAGAATTTAAATAAAAAGAAAATGCAAATATTTGTATAGTACATCTGCGGCGCACTATCCAATAAAGCTATTGCTTTTATTTGCGTCCATTTGCGTTGTCTTTTTCTTCTAATGCTTTTTATTATGAGCAGACTGAATAATTCCTTTAGATAACAAACGGCATATTGCCTGAAACTGTATAAACTCAGCCTGGGTCAATTTACCTTTTACTTTATCAGCATACATCAAACCCATCACATGGTTATTTACAAAAATTGACATCGCAAAAAACTGCCTTACACCTATAGCCAACTTCACTGTCTCAGGAATCGTATTCCAGTATTTACTAAAATTTGCTTCATTTAAAAACAGGTTTCTGCTTTTTTCTAACAATAGTTTAAATACATGTGGCTTATTTACAGGTATCTTTAAATCTTTAATTTCTTTTACATCTGACACATGTGCTGAATATCTCGACACCAACAAATCTTTTCCAGGTATCTTAACAACAAAAACACTCCTCTCAACTCCACACAACAAACAGGTTTTGACTGCCTGCTCTATTAAGTCATGTGCAGGCTTTGCCTGAGACACCATTAATTTAAATTCTTTAACTGATGCTTCAAGCTCTTTACTGACGGGAGCAGGTTTGTTATTTAAACTATCGGTTGCAGACTTAGTTGTTTGTTTATTTTTTAATGACTTTGATTTAATATTTTTTTCTTCAGCAAGCTTGGCGGCCAACTTCCTTGCTTTTATTTTTTCTAGTATGGCTTCTCTTGATTTTGCTGATTCATCAGCTGACCTTGCATCAGGCTTTTTAGTATCGGCCTTAATTGCTTCAACAGAATCTTTTTTTAGCAACGTCTCATCTTTATCTCTATCTTTACGGCTTAATATAAACTGGGGGTATTTATAATCATCACCCGCCAACTGAAAAAGTAACTTCGCCGGTGCCGCATACCCCTTACTCATTAATACATCATTTACATCTACGCTTATTAAATGCAAATTGTGTTCAATTTCACCTTCAGCACCTGCTTTACCTTTATATTTTGCTATGCGTTTAATAATATCCTCCGCATCTTTTCCATACCAGTTTAAAGCAACTATTCTCGCCATCTCCGATGCCAATGAAACCCCACAGGCCAATGTGAAATTATCCTGTTTTGAAATCAACCCATCTATGACCATCTCCGGTAAATTCCATTTATCGGCTAATTTAGCGCCCAGCTCTCGCATGCCACAACCCAGAACAGTTTTAGCCGCCTGTTCATATGCCTGTTTATTGACATAGCATAATTCTTCGATTTCAGGCATGGCGTCTTCACCATAACACCAGAGCATTAGCTCAGTTATGTTTTGCAATAAAGTTGCCAGTTGTGTTTCTTCGGTTTCTACTACATTTCGTTGTTGAGCCCAATTAGTCGCCTGCAAAGCCCCGTGACACGCCTGGCCCATAACACGCATATAACCCTGATAATTTTTTTCTGACAAGTTCAGGTTTTCAAGCAATAAGGTTTTATTTAAAAAATCCTGAAATGCGGTTTGACCTAAATGAGATAGCGCATTACCCATTGTGGTTAATGGGTTTTTACCTGATGATTCCCGTTGGGTATTAACATGGCGAAAAACATGCGCGCTAAAGCCCGCGTCATAAACAATGGGTGCAGCGTATTGGGTAATTGATAATTGTGCCTGATCTATCAACGCCTGCACATCTGTTTTAGTGCGCTGCAAAATTGGCAGTTGCTTATCTGATAAAAATTCCACCCACTGCACAAGGCCATGTTGCATAGTTTATTTCCAGTAATCCCGTTATCACAGCATTAAACCTAGAAAAATTAGTTGACCGCACATTTATAGCGCATCAAGAGCTTACACTTTAAACGCACTTTCAACTAATCCTTCTAGGTTAAAGACTAAATTTGTTTATATTAAGTATATGCAATCTTGAATAAATTACTGATATTTGAGCAAATTACCTGGATATTTTTACAGACTGCCTGGCTATGTTAATATCGGCTGAACGCCTAGCATCGGCACAGAAACAGATATTAGCCCCAAACAAGAGACTTTTTGCTTTTTGACCACATCACTCTCAACAATGATTCGCCTGCGCGCCATTCAAAACAAGACCCGAAAGTTATTTGAGGGTATGAGCGACATACATTACAGACTGCAATTCCATCATGATTTAAGCCCCGCCGGCTGGTATCTTGGGCACGGTATTTTTATTGAGAACTACTGGTTACATGAAGTCATTCAAGGTGATAACCAGTTCACCGCTGACAAGTCATTATTTTTTGCACGCAACTGCCCCCTGTTTGAACGTGGCCCCCGCTTGCCTGCACTTCAACCACTAGCTGAAGAAATATCTGCCCAACAGGATAGTAATGACCTGCTACTTATGGAGAAGACACCTCCACTCAGTGAACACCCACTATTTAAAGACGAATACATTGAAAACTTTATTATTCAGCACTATGCAAAACATTATGAATCCATTTGCATGGTATTGAACCAGATTGCCCTGAAAAAACATAATAGAGATAGAATTAATCATCCGTACAAACCCGAATCCACCTTAAAGCCCCACGCCCTGATTAAAAACATATCTCATATCAATGGTGGCGACTATTGTATTGGTGGTGAATGGCCTTTTTCTCTTGATATCGAACTACCTTCACACGAAGTACATCTTGATGATTTTTTTATTGCAAACACCCCCATAACCAATGCTCAATATCTGCTCTTTATTGAAGACAATGGCTATAAGAATAAAAATTTCTGGAGTGACTCTGCCTGGCAGTGGCGTGAAAGCAATAAAATTCAACACCCGGAATACTGGCATCAAAATAAACATAAACAGTGGTACGGCATCAACCACAAGGGGCCTTATGAGCTTAATATTAATGATCCGGTTTATGGGATAAGCCATCATGAAGCCAGTGCATTTGCAAAATGGGCAGGCGCCCGACTACCCCATGAACACGAATGGGAAACCGCCGCGCGCCTTGAACTCATCAAATGCACAACCAGCGTATGGGAGTGGTGTAGTAATCTCCTGTACCCATATGAAGGTTTCAAATCTTTCCCCTATGAAGATCAATTGCCACCCCATTTCGACAATAAACACTATGTATTAAAAGGCGCAAGCCCGCATACCCGGCCAGAAATCAAACGGGCCGCCTTCAGAAATGCCTGCCTGCCCCATCAAAGACATATATTCGCAGGCCTTCGGCTGGTATTTGAATAGAAAAAACGTAAACTTACGACTTACGACTTACGACTTACGACTTACGACTTACGACTTAATTATGCAAGTACCCCACAGTTATATAGAGGAATGCGTTCACACCGCCCTCACTGAAGATATTGGCAGCGGAGATGTTACCGCCAAACTTATTCCGGAGGACGACTTCAGCCTGGCGACGGTCATCTGTCGCGAAACCGCCACAATTTGTGGTATCGACTGGTTTGAAGAAGTATTTGCCCAGCTTGACCCACAGATTTTTATTGAGTGGGATGTGGATGACGGTGATATAGTTGAAGCAGGACAACAACTTTGCTCATTAAGTGGTTCAACCCGTGCACTTTTAACCGGCGAGCGCAGTGCATTAAATTTTTTGCAAACCTTATCCAGCACCGCAACAAAAGCGACTGAATATGCAGCAGCCGTTAAAGATACCGGGGTAAAAGTTCTGGACACACGAAAAACGATTCCCGGTTTACGCCTTGCACAAAAATATGCCGCCCGTTGTGGTGGCTGTTATAATCATCGCGTGGGTTTATTTGATGCTATTTTAATTAAAGAGAACCACATCCTTGCGGCTGGCGGCATAGCCGAAGCCGTAGAGGCGGCTCGTTTTTATAGCCCGGAGCTGATGCTAGAAGTTGAAGTTGAAAACCTGGATGAACTCCAGTTAGCACTGGATGCAAATGTTGAACGTATTTTACTAGATAACTTTGACCTGGATTTACTGGTTCAGGCGGTTAAAATAACTAACAAAAAAGCCGAGCTTGAAGCCTCGGGCAATGTCACTTTAGAAACCATCGGGGCAATTGCAAAAACCGGTGTGGACTATATTTCTACCGGCGCTTTAACCAAAGACATAAAAGCGTTAGATTTATCAATGCGATTTTCATAAATTTAAAAGCCTGGATTACAAAAAATGTTTCACTTTAAACCCACGTTAAAATAAGCAACCACCTTGAAAAAATTATTAATAAGCTGGAAAATATTTCGTGTTAGCCTGCATCTTTTTTCTGGCCTAACCCTCACCCTCCTGTTTGTTCGTAATGGCATACACCATTCAAACACCGCTTCACGCCTGTTCATCTGGTGGAACAATCGTTTGTGCAATATTTTTAAAGCGCGAATTTCTGTGTATGGAGACATGAACCAGGAAGCAACACTCTATGTTATGAACCATATATCCTGGTTTGACATTCCTGTTTTAGCCTCACAACAACCCTTACATTTTTTATCTAAATCAGAAGTTAAATCCTGGCCTTTGATCGGCTGGATCTCTGAAAAAGCTGGCACTTTATTTATTCAACGAGGTGTAACAGGCGCGGCACAAAACTCCCTCAATGAAATTACCCAGTGCCTTGAAAATGGCCGCAGTGTTGTGGTTTTTCCTGAAGGCACCACAACCGATGGCTCAGGTTTAAGAAACTTTCACGGCCGTTTATTACAGGCCGCTATCAATGCCCAGGTTAAAATCCAGCCGATTGCTTTACGCTATCCCTACAAAGAAGGTATCAATCCCCATGTACCCTATATTGATGATGTGACCTTTATGGAATCACTATTGGGCCTGACAAAATCAAAACCCCTTAAAGTCGAACTGCATTTTTTACACCCTATAGATCATCATCTAAATGAAGATGATGAAATTTCAAATAAACAACTGGCTCGTAGAGCTAAGCAAGCTATTGCCAGCAAATTAGAGATCCATATCTAAACCACAAAGCAGACTATTGATTCACATCAAAACTAGAACACCTTGCCGACTGTATATTAACGCCCTCTACTATTAGAAGGTTTTCACCATGAATACAGCAGTTGAGCAATTATTTCCTGACACATCATCCAGTAAACTAATGGAATGGTCCGACCAGTTAAGTGTAGGCATTCAGGAAATAGATGAACAACACAAAGTGCTGGTGGATCTTCTGAATCAATTACACGATGCCATTATGAATCATCATGGAGCTGAGGCCACCGGTGAGATTATGGACAAACTTTGCGAATACACCAAAATTCATTTTGCTGTAGAGGAAAGTATTCTAAGGATTCTTGATTACCCTGATTATGACGATCACAAAAAACATCACGAACAACTGCTGACCCAGGTAAGGGAACTACGGCATAAAATGGAAAATGACGATCACTCGATCAGCTTTGAATTACTGCACTTTTTAAAAAAGTGGTTAACCATTCATATTCTGGAAGAAGATATGGCTTATACAGAGCACTTATTAAGCTGCGGAGCCAAGGCCACATTTAGTAAAAAAACATGGATAAATAAATTCTGGCATAGCCTGGGCTCGTAGATTGCGACAGGGTGGATCAAGCGAAGCGGATCCACCGATTGCACAGTCTTATTCTAATGAATCCATACTAGTTCCCACGGTCCTCCGTGGGAATTCATATCAATAAATAGTAAGCAGCAAGCACACAAACAAACCATTAGCGTCTATTGCGTTAATTTGCGGAAGTCTTTTAACTTTCAAATAAAATCCCCATGCACGCGATAAACCCCCTTAGCAATCCGATACAAAAACTTCGTTGACGTCATCTCCACCCGCCCCGGCTCAATCGTCGCCGCCGGCAAAAACGAAAGCTGATAATCCGAGGGCACATCAGAAAAATAAGCCTTAAATGCCTTTAAGGTAACCACTATCCCATGGTCATCAACATAACCCAGCTCACCCGATATCAACGCCGCCCGAAACCGCTGTTTTAAGGTCATGATTATTTCTCCCGACTTAATTCATAAAGCCCATTAATTAATT
>Ga0316207_10001127_pt1 | contig 35185 bp, 35 predicted proteins | sample 6weekpyrite_MG_FD_204943 | JGI IMG/M metagenome (GOLD analysis project Ga0316207, IMG submission 204943) | Microbial mat bacterial communities from mineral coupon in-situ incubated in ocean water Damariscotta River, Maine, United States -... | ecosystem: Environmental > Aquatic > Marine >... | reverse complement strand
GCGCCCAACAAATATCCGATGGCATGGTGCAGCTAAATGAAGCAACACAACAAACCGTTGAGTCATTAAGACTATCCACCGTATCAATTAACACATTAAAAGATGCCGCTACTAATTTACAAAGTGGTGTGTCGCAATTTACTGTCCAGCGAGGGTAACCATGTTACTCATTAAATTCACAGCTGGAAACGAAGCTTATTTGATTGATACACGCAGTGTAATCGAAGTCACTACGTTAGTACGACTTAAAAAGTTTCCTGGAAAGACTGATGGCATAGCTGGGCTATTGAATTACCACGGGACTGCAGTGCCTGTTATTGACATCAATCATCTATTTGATACCCCTTCAGCACAAAATACCCTGACAACAAGGATAATGGTTGTCAACTATCTTGACGATAATATTATAGGTATAAAAGCAGATAACATTACTGACACAATACAAATTGATAAGAAAGAATTTAAAAACCCAGGCTTGGAACTAAATAATAAACAATTTCTTGGCGATGTAGTCGAAATAGACAAAAGATTTGTACAGCTCGTTGATATTAATAAATTGATGACAGAAAAAGCCTACGCGGCATTGTTTTTTGAAGCGAATAAAGCGGTTGGCTGAATACAATGTCACGTGAACTAATCGCAGAACAGATTAAGAAGAAAATGGGCCTTCATGCACCTACTGTTGGCATGATCACCATTTCAACCGCTATTGATAAACGAATGCGAGAATGCCAGATAGAAAGCGATGAGCGCTATCTACGAGAAATAAAATCGAACCCTAAAGAAATGAAAGAACTTGTGGAGGCCGTACTAATACCGGAAACTTGGTTCTTTCGAGAAAGCAAACCTTATAAGTACATTTTAAATTATATACAAAACAATCCGAATAGAAAAACCAATATTCTTAGCATACCCTGTTCGACAGGTGAAGAACCCTACTCTATCGCAATGATGTTAATGGACAACAATATAGGGGTAGATGAATTTAGCATAGATGCCATTGATATTGGTGAAAACAACATCTCTAAAGCTATAAAAGGGCTGTATCGCAAGAATTCTTTTAGATCAAAAAAAACTGGCTTTATTAAAAAATATTTCTCAAAGAATAACGACCTATACAAACTTTCCGGGTATGTGAAAAACAAGGTTAATTTTTATCGAAAAAATATTCTAGATGAATCACATGACATCGAAGCTGAACATTACGACATCATACTCTGCAGGAATTTGCTCATATATTTTGATAATGAAACTCAAAGTAGATTATTTTCAACTTTGCATGAAAAACTCAAACTTACCGGGCTGTTAATCCTAGGTTACGCTGAGTCGATACAGCATTCAGAAGGGAAATTTGTCCCGGCAATTAATTGTGATTCTTTTGTTTATGTAAAAGAAGATAATCTTGATAAGTCGCTACCATTTTCTTATAAATCGAAAAGAGTTATGGAAAGAAAACCAGACTCAATTAATAAAAAAGAACGCCCATTTTCAAGAAAGCAGATAGAGGAACCCGTATCTCAAAAAAACCATACTAGACAAACGGAACAACAATCCGAAAATCTCGATTTCGCATTTGTGCTGGCAAACCAAGGAAAGTTAGATGAAGCATTGGTAATATGTGAAAAATATATTACAAATCATTTTGAAAGCGCAAGAGCTCATTACCTCTCTGGTGTAATCTACGATACAAAGAGTGACATAGAGAATGCTTACAAGTCACTGCATAAAGCAATTTACCTTGACCCTAAAAACATAGAAGCACTTATTCATTTATCACTTCTTGAAGAACAGCGTGGGAACCTTGATGAAGCGCAGCGCTATAAGGAGCGCGCTCAACGAGTACAACAGAGGCTACGCGCATGAACGAAGAATTAATAACCATAAATGACTGTTGGAACACAATTGGAGTCTGGCGATCAGGCCAAAACAAGTGCGAAAGACTCGATGATGTTATCCACTGTTACAACTGTCATATTTATTCAACCGCTGGCCGTGAATTATTAAACAGACAAGCGCCATCAGGATATGCTGATGAGTGGGCTAATATACTTGCTACCGACACTAGTACAAAAACTAACGACTCAATATCTGCTATCGTATTTCGATTAGGTGAAGAATGGTTGTCTCTTCCAGTTAGCTTAATAAATGAAATTACACTTCTTAAAAGCATATACGACATACCACACATTAAGGACAAAAAAATACGTGGCATGGTTAATATACGCGGCGAACTTATTATCTGCATGTCACTAGGCTATTTACTTGGGATCGAAAAGCCTGATAGTAATTTTATTGAAGAAGAACGTTCAATTAATCGATTAATTATGATACGTGAAAATAATGGTTATATCGTTTTTCCTGTTAGTGAAATAAGTGGAATAATATATTACGACGTAGAAAGCCTAGCTCCTGCACCTGACACAATTAAGAACTCAAAGCTAAATTTTATGCTTGGAGTCACACGCCACGAAGATAAGACTATTGGTTGCATAGATCAGGATGATTTGCTTGAGAGCATTGCAGGTTCGTTAAAATGAGTAGTTCTACATACAACCCTGCTAATGATCCAGCCATGATGGAATTATTTAGACAAGAGTCAGAATCCCATACTAAGTCTTTGACAAAAAGTTTACTTGAAATTGAAAAATCAGAAAATGCTACAGACGTATCGGAACAGCTTATGAGGTCAGCCCACTCAATAAAAGGGGCCGCAAGAATGGTGGGCATTGACGTTATCGTCAATATTGCACACGTAATGGAAGATTGTTTTGTAGCTGCACAAAATGGTGTTATCCGCTTAACTGCTTCGTGTGTTGATGTGCTTTTAAAGGGTGTAGATACTATAAGTGATATATCAAATGATCAAGTTAGTGACATACACGATAACGAAATAGCAGAACTAATTTCTAATTTAGAAAAAATAAAATCAGGAGAATGTCTCGCATTATCTGAAATAGATGAATCTGTTAAATATAATGAATCAACACCGCCTGTTGCCTCAAATGCTACTGACGAACATCCAATGTTGAAATTATTTATATCCGAGTCAGAAATACATATTACTGGAATTACCACTTTTCTTAAATCGGATGAAGAAAAAATAAGTAACCCTGACAATATTAAGACGATTAAAGACCATTTACAAAATGTGGCTAGCACTGCTAAATTATGTGAATTATCAGAAATACATAACCTATGTGATTCATTAAAAAACGGAATGGATTTAGAGCTATCTAAAAGCGAATTTATTGATATATCTGTCACATCACAATTCAAAAAGTCCCTAAATAAACTTAACGATTCTATTTCAGCATTAATGGGCAATAAAGAAAAAACTCAACTTGAGGATATTCAAAGCAGTTCAGAATCAACTAATCAAGGCAACGTTTCATCTTCTCAGTTAGCTTCAGCGTCATTAGATAACAAAGAAATTAAAACACCAACCACAAATGATAATAAACCAGAAAATTTATCAATAAAAATAAGCACCCAGCGCATTAATAAGTTAGTCGGTCTTGCTGGCGAAAGTGTCGTTGAATCGCAGTGGGCACGTTCCCATGCTGATTTAATGTTGGTCTACAAGCGACGTCAATCTGAAATAATAAACTCGTTTGATAAAATTCGTAGTTACCTAGATGATTCAAATGCAGCAGAGCATATTATTAAATTGTTTGGTGATATTCAAAGACGTGCTAATGATGGACGATCATTTCTTAATGAGCGCTTAAATGAATTAGAAGACTATGATCGCCGAGTAACAAGCTTGTCCGAAAGGCTAAACCATGAAGTGCTACAAACAAGAATGCGTCCCTTTTCAGATTGTACGCATGGCTTTGATCGAATGGTCAGAGATATTTCACGCTCATTAGATAAAAAAATACAATTAATTATTTCTGGTGGAAACACGCAAGTTGACCGCGAAATTCTAAATCGGATTGAATCTCCCCTTAATCACTTAATAAGAAACTCTGTTGACCATGGTATCGAGTCAAAGACAGACCGTAAGGTATCTGGCAAACCAGACCAAGCAACCATTAAAGTCAGTGCCTCACACAACATGGGGATGTTGTCTATTACCATAAAAGATGATGGCCGTGGCGTGGATATGAATGCTTTACGTGAGCGTATAGTCGAACGAAAACTCTCAAACAAAGAAATGGTGAAGCATCTTAGTGATGCAGAATTATTTGATTTTTTATATTTACCGGGATTTAGCACACGTAGTGATGTCACTGAAATATCAGGCCGCGGAGTGGGTTTAGATGTTGTTCATAGCACAATTCAGGAAATGCGAGGAAAAATTAGAACCAGCTCCACTTTCGGAAAAGGAATCAGTATTCAACTTCTTTTGCCGCTAACTCTTTCAATTATTAAAAGCTTACTTGCTACTATAGGTGGGCAGACTTATGTATTTCCTCTCGCGAGAATTGAGTCAATCCATAATGTTAAGCGCGCTGACTTGCTCACTATGGAAGGCAAGCAATATATCACTGTCAATGGCCAACATATTGGCTTAATTGATTCTGCTCAGGTCCTTGGCGTTAACAGCATCCCATCTGATAGTGATTTTATTTCTATTATTATCCTTAGTGATAGAAATAATAATTATGGTTTAGTCGTTGATAAATTTATTGGGGAAAGAGATATATCAGTACATCTTCTCGACCCTCGATTAGGGAAAATCAAAGATGTTAGTGCTGCGACTATTTTAGAAAATGGAGACCCCGCACTAATTGTAGATATTGAAGATATGATTCGTTCTATCGAAATACTGGTGTCGGGTGAACGACTTACAAAAGTTCGTCGTCAAAAGAACTCCACCGAAAACACACCCATGAAACGCGTACTAGTAGTTGATGATTCTATTACTGTTCGAGAAGTTGAAAAAAAATTACTTGTTGCACACGGTTATGATGTTGAGGTTGCTGTAGACGGAATGGATGGTTGGAATACCGTACATGAAAACCAGTATGATCTAATCATCAGTGACATTGACATGCCAAGAATGAATGGCATCGAGTTTGTCTCCATGCTCAAATCTGATCCTATCTATAGAAAAATCCCCGTCATGATTGTTTCATATAAAGATCGGCAAGAAGATAGGGAAGCAGGTTTGCAGGCAGGCGCAGACTATTATTTAACTAAAGGTAGTTTTCATGATGAAAGCTTAATTGATGCAGTTATTGAGCTGATTGGAGAGGCAAACTAATGCGAATTGCTATCGCCAATGATAATGAAATAAATCTCAGTATACTTGTACATATTATTGAGGAGCAAACTGAACATACTGTTGCTTGGACCGCATATGATGGTTCTGAAGCCATCAATCAATGCAAACGCGACATTCCTGATATTATCCTTATGGATATTGTTATGCCAGGTATCAATGGCGTAGAAGCTAGCAAAACAATAATGCAGAACACACCTTGTGCAATACTTATTGTCACTGCATCTGTAACGGGTAATGCAGCAATGGTATTCGAAGCAATGAGTTTTGGCGCCCTTGATGTGGTTCAAACCCCTTTCTCTAGTCTTTCAAGTAACAAAAATGAAGTAACTGACTTTCTACGAAAACTAAATGTCGTAAAAAGTATTGTCGCTTCAAGTGCAGAAAAAACCAATTCTAGTTTGCCTAATAATATAGCGTCCACTCAAAGCAAAAAGAATACATTAGTTGTAATTGGTTCATCTACTGGCGGTCCGGGTGTGCTCGCTACCATTCTTAGCCAGCTGCCTGCTGATTTTCCTTTACCCATAATTATAGTACAACACGTTGACAGTTCATTTTCTGAAAGTTTTTCTTCATGGCTAAACAAACAGTCATTACTTGACGTACGACTTGCAAGTACCGGTGATCGACCTAAACCGGGTTCGGTTTTAATTGCTGGCAAAAGTGAGCATCTTGTTATGTGTTCTAATGGCAAGCTAGCATATGATGAAGAGCCAAAAAATTTGGTTTACAAGCCTTCTGTTGATGTTTTTTTTAATAGCGTTGCCAAACAATGGAAAGGATCCACTATTGCTGTCCTACTTACAGGAATGGGTAAGGATGGAGCATTGGGTCTTGCAAATATTCGTCAAATAGGTGGCCATACTATCACTCAGACAAAAGATACCTGCGCTGTATACGGAATGCCAAAAGCCGCGGATGACATAGGTGCTTCAATCGAGTCTCTTGACCCTGACAAAATTATCGGTTCAATTATGAACATAATAGATGGTAAGCGCTGATATGAGTAATATTGATCAGCCATTAGCGAATGAAGTTGCCAGTGAATTGAAAAAATTCATTGTCTTACTCGTTGATGATCAACCTATCGTAGCCGAGGGAATAAGACGGATGTTGGCTAATGAAAGTGACATTGTTTTTCACTACTGTGAGGATCCATCAAATGCTATAAAAATGGCTTCTGATATCAATGCAACTATTATTTTACAAGATCTTGTCATGCCGGATATTGATGGTATGACATTAGTTCGTTTTTTCCGTGCAAATGAGCAAACCAGCAATATCCCAATCATTGTTTTATCATCCAAAGAAGACCCTCAGATCAAAAGTGATGCTTTTAATAACGGCGCCAATGATTATCTCGTCAAACTTCCAGATCAAATAGAATTACTTGCACGTATTCGAGCTCATTCTAAAAGCTATGTTCATGAACTTGAACGCGATGCAGCTTTCCAAGCAATGCGCGAAATGCAAAAAGAACTAGAAGAATCTAACAAGAAGCTTCAAGAGCTGTCTTCACTAGATGGGCTAACAGGTATAGCTAACCGCCGTCAATTTGATGAATCGCTAGACAAAGAGTGGCGTCGTGCTGAACGTAACAATACATCGCTCTCGCTTATTTTAATCGATATTGATTTTTTTAAACCTTTTAATGATAATTATGGGCACCAAGCTGGGGATGAATGCTTAATAAAAGTTGCTGCCGTACTCAGAGATGCTATTGTTCGCCCAGCCGATCTTATTGCACGCTATGGCGGAGAGGAATTTACTGCTATTTTACCTGACACTGATATAAACGGAGCTACTGTCGTAGCAGAACATCTACGTGCAGCAGTTGAATCGCTTAACATCCCCCATGCTCACTCTACAGTCACCGACCATGTCACCATTAGTCTGGGTATTTCTGAAAAAACCGAGCTTCCTGATCTTGAGACATTAATACACAAGGCAGATGAATGCCTCTATACTGCCAAGGAATCAGGCCGAAACTGTTTTAAAACCGAAAATAAAGCTTAACATCGGACTCGCCTGGCACGACAATGCAGGTTATTATTAAAACAATATCTACAACTTAATAATAACCAATATGACATTCATCGTTACAGAATCCTGCATTAAGTGTAAGTACACCGATTGCGTAGACGTTTGCCCAGTCGATTGTTTCCATGAGGGGCCAAATTTCCTGGTTATTGACCCTGAAGAGTGTATTGATTGTGCACTTTGCGAGCCTGAGTGTCCTGTCACTGCAATTTATTCCGAAGATGACCTTCCTGCTGAGTTATCTCAATTTATTTCTTTAAATGAAGAACTTACAAAACAGTGGCCCGTTATAGATAGCATGAAACCGGCACCAGACGATGCTGATGAATGGCGCGACGTGACAGATAAGCTAAAATACCTCGAACGTTGAGTACCCATATCGACAAGGAATCAGCCTCTGTCTGGCTATTGCCCTATCATAGCGACCCTATCGATACTCTCTGCCAGCAAATAGTGCTGCAATTTAATGATCAGTTGCCTGATTTAAGCGGCATAACCATTTTAATGCCCAACACCCATGCTTCCTCACGGCTGCGCAACACCCTAACACAAGCGGCCAGCAAAGCAGGCTTCTCTGCCCTACTCGGCCCAACAGTACAAAGTTTACAAAGCTTGGTTGAAGATACGGTTGTTAATCATTCACTACGTGTCTTACCAAAAGCCAGCCGTGAGTTAATGTTAGTCGAAGCACTGCGCAGTTACCCAACACTTTACGGTAAAAGCAGTCCTTGGCTGTTAGCTGAAGATTTGTTGCAGCTCTTTGATGCCTTATCAGCGCAGCAAACTGTACTGCCCGAAACGCTCGAAGCCTTCACCGCACACATAGAACAAGCCTACTCAATACCTGACAGCGAATCAGAAAATCTTGCGCCACAACTTAGTCAAGAAGCCAAGCTCGTTCATACATTATGGCAGGCATGGCAACAGCAACTTGAAAATGATGACTATATTGATCAGCAGCAACTTTATATAGACAAGCTAGCTAATTTTAGTCTGGCCGATGAAATGCAACACATCTACTTAGTTGGTTTCACTCATTTCACACCTGCTGAGCAAGCGTGGTTTAATAAACTTGCCGCAGCGGGTAACGCCACGCTCATTATTCAGGGTAACGTTAGCGACGACGACAGCTACCACCCTGATCGAGCTATTCAAGACATCATAAAAAATAACACCCAAAACATGCATACCGCTATTGATGACAGTCACGGCTACGAACAAACCATCAATGACATTTTTAACCACAGTGATACGCATATACTGGAACGCGCTAAATCAACGCAAGCAAATTTTAGCAATAGCCCTTTAGATGACACCTTATCTGTCTTAGCTGCGAACGACGCTGAACAAGAGGCGCTTGGTATTGAGTTACAAATTCGCCAATGGTTACATGAAGGAAAAAACAACATTGCTGTTGTTACCCAAGATCGCCGACTTGCTAGACGTTTAAGAGCCTTACTAGACCGTAGTAATATATCGTTGCGAGACTATTCAGGATGGGCGCTCTCTACGACAAGTGCAGCCGCTGCGCTAGAACGATGGCTAGAATGCATTGAACAAGATTTCAATCACCTTCCGCTGCTCGACTTATTGAAATCATCTTTTGTCTTCAGTTCAGTTGAAAAAGAGCAACAGCTCTATAATATCTATCGCTTTGAACAAGATATTATTTTGCATGAAAACATTGCCAATAGCCTCTACCGTTATCAACGACAAATTGAGCGACGTTCAAACCGTATTGACGAAGTCTGGACACAAACCGTCTCTGATGATCTAAAAGAATTGTTAAATAACCTTGGGCAAGCAGCCAAACCGTTACAAGCTTTGCAGCATGGCAACCATCAGCCCAGTGAATTTATTGAAGCACTCTTAATCAGTTTAGACAGCATTGAAATGACAGGCGCCCTTAATAACGATGAGGCTGGCCAACGAGTGATCGATGAGATTCATGGTATGCGTCAAGCATTAAGTCACCATACGCTCAGTATTTCATGGTCAGAATTTCGGAGCTGGTTAGGTCGCACACTTGAACGCTATAACTTTGTACCCAATACAAATGCCTCGTCCGTGCACTTACTGGATCTCAACGCCAGTCTTTTAAACCGATATGATGCCGTTATTATAGCCGCAGCCGATGCTGAACATTTACCGGGACGCCCTGCTACGGCTGCTTTTTTCAATGATGCGGTGCGTTACTCATTGCAGTTACAAACATCTGAGCAGTATTCACTGTCAATGTATTATCATTTCCGCTGTTTACTGCATGCTGCACCAAAAATGTTAATCAGCTATACCGCCATGACGGAAGGAAATAGCAACCTAGCCAGCCCATGGCTTGAGTGCATACAACATTACCATTCAATTGCCTGGGGAAAGCCATTAGAAGCGCAACAACTTCAGCAATGGCTTAGCAATGCTTATAACGGTTATAGTATTCCGGATGAATCGTGCAAGTCTGAACCCATTCAACAACACCCTGCTATCAGTTGTGAGCAAACTTTATTGCCACTCAATATCTCTGCCAGTGCCTACCAGCAATTAATCGACTGCCCTTACCAGTATTTTGCTGCGCGTTGCCTTGGTTTAAAAGCAACTGACGAAATACGCATGGTGTTAGAAAAGAGCGACTATGGTAGCCGTGTTCATCAGTGCTTGCAGGCTTTTCATAGCAATGTTGAAGCATTACCGGGACCATTTAAAGCTGAGATTACACAAGAAAATAGGCAACAAGCGATACAGTGCCTTAGTGATATTTCAGTTCAGGTTTTCTCACATGACTTAGAAGATAATTTTCAACATCGTGGCTGGTTACAAGCATGGCAAAACATTATTCCCTTGTATATAAACTGGCAAATGCGACACCAAGCAAACTGGCAAGCCGACCAAGCTGAAATTAAGATTACTGATAAAATAACAACCGGTTTTAAACTTAATGGCATTCTTGATCGTGTCGATGTAAACAAACAAGAGAATACGCAAGTTGGTGTTATCGATTACAAAACAGGCAAACCGCCTGCACAAAAAGAAATCAATGCGGGTGAAGCTGTGCAACTTCCCTTCTATGCCTTATTACTTGACGCTGAAGTGAAACGTGTTGAATACCTGGAACTAAATGATAAATTAAAAACCAGCGGCGCTTTAGAGGATGATGCGCTGTTTGAACTCATGCAAGCACAGTCTGAACGACTAAATACATTGTTTACACAGTTACAAAATGGTGATGCCCTGCCTGCTTGGGGTGATGCTAAAACCTGTGGTTACTGTGACATGGATGGCATCTGCCGCCGTGACGCATGGCAAGCCAATCCAAAGGTGACGCAGTGAACATTACCCAACAAGCCTGCCACCCGCAACGCAATACCAGTGTTAGTGCCTCTGCTGGTAGTGGTAAAACTTGGCTGCTCATCTCACGCTTATTGCACTTACTACTCAGTGGCGTAAAACCCGATGCGGTACTTGCGATTACCTTTACCCGCAAAGCGGCGGCGGAGATGCAGCAACGTTTATTAGAACGTTTACGCGAAATTAGTACCCTACCCGATGAAGCGCTGATTAAAGCACTTGATGAGATCGGCATGCCAACGGATGAAGCAAGCTGTCAGCGTGCAAGAAACCTCTATGAAACATTATTAAAACAACCGCGTCAGGTTAATATCACCACCTTTCATGCTTTTTCGCAGCAAATTCTGAGGCGCTTTTCCCTAGAAGCTGATGTACCCGCCGGATTTGAGTTACTGGATAAAACCGGTGTATTAGAAATAGAGGCTTGGGATGCGCTTTTTGCTGCCGTCACAAAAAAACCTGATAGCGAACTCGCAAAAAATCTTGAAATTTTATTCCGCTGTTTTAATGGCTTACCTTCTACCAAGAAATCACTGAGTAATTTTTTATTACACCGTAGTGATTGGTGGGCATTGGCGGAGTCAGCAGCAAGTCCTATTGAAAGTGCGAGCACAGCATTACAAACACAATTAGACATCGACCCTGAAAAGCGACCCGACATCAAGGCATGGTTTGAGCAGTGGCAAGAAACCATTGCTGAGCTTGCAGGGTTAATTGGTATGCATGAAACGCCAACTAATAAAAAAACTCAGCAGAGTATTCAAAAAACTTTAGCCGATAGCGATTTCAGCATAGACGCAGTACGTGCAGTTAAAGCGGTGATCATCAATAAAGGTAATGGCAAAACCAAAGACCTCGTTAAAAAAACAACAAAAAAAAGTCTTGGTGATGCCAAAGCGGACCGGTTACTAGAAATACAAAAACAGCTAGCACCTGCTTGCCTTGATATTGAGGACATGTGTGCCCGCCACAATACTTACCAAACCAACACTGCATGGTTTCAAGCAGGACAGGCTTACCTTGATTACTTTCAACAGATTAAACAACAACAGCGTTTATTGGATTTTACAGATCTAGAGTGGCAAGCCTGTCAGTTACTTAATGCCTCTCACCATGCAAACTGGATACAATATAAACTAGATCAGCGTATTGACCACTTATTAGTAGACGAATTTCAAGACACAAACCCAACGCAGTGGCGACTATTACTCCCTCTGCTAGAAGAGCTAGCAGCAGGTGATTCTGAACGTAGCCGTTCAGTTTTTCTAGTTGGTGACTCAAAACAATCTATTTACCGATTTCGCCGAGCCGATGCACAACTATTCAGCTATGCAAGAGATTGGTTAAGTGAGCGACTTAACGCAACCACAACACCACTAAATACATCTTGGCGCTCATCACCGGCCATTATTGATTTTGTTAACCTTGTCTTTACCGACACCACCTTAGGTCAACATATTGGTGATTTTGAGCCCCATAGTACAAACCTTAATCAAGTTTACGGTGAAACTCACCTACTGCCACTTGTATGCCCTGACACAGACGATGAGGATGAACCTGACAATACGCTTAGGAATCCATTAGAGAAACCAAGGCTAGATAAACTAAATGCACATGATGAAGAAGCATCCATCATCGCAAATAAAATTGATGCCCTCATTTCCAGCAAAACAGTCATTGATGATGCTGGACAACAGCGTGCTGCTCACTACGGCGACGTTATGGTTTTGGTACGCAGTCGCACGCACTTACATCGATTTGAACAGGCCTTTCAAAAACTTAATATTCCATACAATAGTGATTCAAGAGGAACGCTTTTAAGCAGTGTCGAAATACAAGACATGCAAGCACTGCTTGATACGCTCAATGCGCCCTATAACAATCTGGCTTTAGCACGTGTCTTGCGCAGTCCTTTGTTTTCATGCAGTGAGCAAGACTTAATGACGCTTTCAACGTACAGCAAGGCTAAGCGTTTAAACTGGTATGCCGCATTACAATCCAGTGATACCAGCGCTTATGCTAACTTGAGTCGTGCTAAGAATTTATTACAAAACTGGCATTCGCTTGCAAAAAAACTACCAGTGCATGACTTGCTTGATCATATTTATTGCAGTGGCGATGTCATTGCACGCTTCAAGGACAGTTTCCCACAGCATTTACATAACCGTGTTGTTGCTAATTTAAAACGCTTCATTGAATTAGCGTTAGAAATAGACAGTGGTCGTTATCCAAGTCTGGCGCTGTTCAGATCAAGGCTCAACGTCCTCAACAAACAAGGCAAAGATGGCCCAGACTCAGCACAAACCATGAGTAAGCAAGCAAAAGTCGATATCATGACTATCCACATGGCCAAAGGACTTGAAGCACCTATCGTTTTCCTTGTTGACAGTGCTGCAACCCCAGACAAAAACAAAAATGCTTATAAAGCAATCGTCGACTGGCCTAGTGGCGAGCTAAAGCCTCGCTTGTTCCAGCTTGCAACAAAAAAAGAAATGCTCGACAGTAAAACCGCAGAATTAATTGAACAGCAAAATAAACTACAACAACGCGAAGATGCTAATTTACTTTATGTTGCGATTACACGCGCACGCCAATATCTTTACATCAGTGCCTGCAAACCAACTAAAGCCAAAGAGCTAGGCTGGTATGACTATATTTCAGATCAGCTAGACAAACAGTCTCTTCTCAACGAAGACGGCGGTTATATAAACACAACCAAGAATATCATCGCCAATATTAATAGTAATGAACCAGCTGAACCCGATGTCAATATACAACTACCAGACTACTTGATTAATAATGAAACTGTATCAGCTGCAGAGTCATCGATTAGCCCTAGTCATAGCGAACAAAGTGACAACAACACCCAAAGTCAGCTACGCGGCACTGTGCTTCATAAAATGATAGAAAAACTTTCTATTAAGACAAATGCACGCGACGTAGTGATGAATCAAATTAAAAACAAATATCTCTCTGCATTAGACGATGAAATGTTTAGTCAGTGCTGGCAAGAAGCCGTTAATATAATTGATAGTGCTGAGAATACCGCCATTTTTGGGAAAGAGAATTTTGAAAAAGCTTGGAACGAAGTCCCCATCAGCTATACCAATAATGCCAACAAAAAAGTAAACGGAATTATTGACCGACTCGTGCAATACCAAGATCACATACTGATCATTGACTACAAAACCCATCGTGACAGTAACGAACAATCTCTGCTTGAGGAATACAAACAACAATTACAATCTTATGTGGAAGGCGTTAAAAATATCTGGACAGACAAGCCGGTGAAGACTTGCCTGTTACTTACTGCATCAAATGAGTTAATTTACCTGTAAGACTTACTTAATTATTTTACGCTGCTTTAACATTCCAACTAAGCGTGCTGGCGGCAAATAGCCCGGAAGCACTGTTCCATCTGCAAACACCAAGGTTGGCGTTGAATTGATGCCCAGTTTGTCGGCTGTTTCCATGTGTGACTTAATTGGATTATCGCAATCACGGTTTTGGACTCGCTTACCTGATTTTGCATCATCAAGTACTTGGCGTTGATCATCTGCACACCAGACCGACACTGCTTTTTTATATGAATTGGAACCAAGACCGGCACGCGGATAAAACGCATATTTTACTTCAATGCCCAGCTTATTATAGCCATCCATATCGCTATGCAGTTTACGGCAGTACGAACAATCAATATCTGTAAACACAGTCATTGCCAGTCGTTTGTTTTTAGCCGGATAGGTAATGGTGTTTTTATCCGTGATTGCTGACATTGTTTGCAAGCGATTTTCTGCTCGCTTCATGTCCGTTAAATTAGAGTTGGTCAGCATATGAATGATGTCACCCTTAACTGCATACTCTGCATTTGCGGTGATATACATAAACGAGTCACCAAAATCCACTTCGAAAAGACCGGGTACTGGCGTTTTTGAAACATTAAATGGTACTTCATCAGGGAACATTGCTGATAATTTATCCTGCAACTTTGTTACATCATCTTCCGCACTAACAGGTAAGCTTATCATTAGTGTTAAAAGTAATAGTGCAGTTCTAATTCGTTTTACTAAAATCATATTTAATCTCTAAAATTATTATATTGCAGGGGCACGCCAATATTAGCATCTTTCAATAAAGCCATTACACTCTGTAAGTCATCCCGTTTTTTACCTGTTACTCGCACTTGCTCTCCTTGTATAGCGGCCTGGACCTTGAGCTTACTATCTTTAATGGCCTTAACTACTTTTTTTGCGAGTTCTTTATCTAAGCCTTCTTGTACCTTTATTACTTGTTTGGCATTTTTTAGTGCTTCTTCAACATCATTAGCAATAAGGCAATTAATATCAATCCCCCGTTTAGCTAACCTCTGATGTAGCACTGAAACCACCTGCTCTACTCGAAACTTACTATCACTAGACACTTTCATCTCGGTTCCGTTCAATTCGATCTTTGAATCAGAGCCTTTAAAATCAAAACGATTCGCTATTTCCTTATTCGCTTGATCGACGGCATTTCTCAGTTCATGACTATCAACTTCAGATACTACATCAAAAGAAGGCATAATTTTTTACCTAATTAGTTAATTAAACGAATTATAACCTGAGTTTACCGTAAGGGACTATTTAACAATAATCGTTTTTTAACACGCACCGCTACGATATTCTGACACATTAGTATCTGCGCAAGCAGTACATCCATTGCCATATGTCTTAAACTCTTGAGAATCACATGGAGTGGTGACACATCGTATCCCTGTGTCACGAGTAGCACAAACGGGACGATATTCGCGTGTGCATATTTGTGGACGAGGCTCTTTACAGCGCTTATATAATCCATCTGGTCTTTGCATCGACGTGGATTCAGGACTGGCACAACCAATGATACTGCTCACTATTATCCCACAAATCATAAAATAGAAAATTCTCATTACCAAATTCTAACTGTAATCGTAGGATATTGGTAGATTTTCGCTTAACATGAGTAGCGATTCAGAGCCGAATCCTATACCCTCTTCGATTAACGTAAAAATGATAAAGTTATGAGTCATACAGGTCCCAAAGACAATATTTACGAAACCCCAAAAGCTATGATTGTTGATTTTGCTTTTGACAAAGCCGTGGCGCATGTCTTCCCCGACATGATTCGCCGTTCTGTGCCAGGTTATGACAATCTTATTCCTTTACTGGGAATCATCGCTGAAAAATATGTTAAAGATAATACCAATATTTATGATTTAGGATGCTCATTAGGTGCTGCTACTATCTCAATTGGTCGTCGACTCAAAACTCAAGGTTGTAAAATTACGGCTATCGATAATGCACCCGCGATGGTTGAACAATGCCGAAAGAACATAGCGATAGAATCCAGTAATACGCCTGTAGAAGTGGTTTGTGATGACATTAATAACACAACAATCACCAATGCTAGTTTAATCATCATGAATTTTACATTACAATTTATTGAACCACCTAAAAGATTAAGCTTGCTTGAGAATATTGCAGCCGGAATGAATGATGGTGGTGCGTTAATTCTTTCTGAAAAAATAATCAGTAACGAAACTAAAGAACAAAGCCAGCTTGAAGACCTTCATCTTCGTTTCAAAAGTGCAAATGGTTATAGTGATTTAGAAATAAGTCAAAAACGTTCGGCCCTCGACAATGTATTAATTCCTGACACCTTAGATACGCACCAGCAACGTCTTAAAGCAGCGGGCTTTAAACAAGTATTTGTATGGCAACAGTCATTTAACTTTTTATCAATGCTTGCGATTAAATGAGTTTTTACTCTTCTTTCCTCGGTCAATTACATAAAGGTCCCCTGGCGGCATGGGCCGATAAGCTACCGCAACAAATTCAAAATGGCTTAGACCCAGTTAGATTTGGTAATTTTACTAAATGGCAACAAGCCATTAATAGCCTACCTAACATAACTGCCTCGCATGTTGAGTTATACAATTCAATTATTACCTTTGGCCAACCTACTGATATAGACACACAACAACAAGCTCAACTCAAACAGCAGTTAATGGTGCTTCATCCCTGGCGCAAGGGCCCCTTTTCATTATTTGGTCTATATATTGATACTGAATGGCGGTCAGACTGGAAATGGGATCGATTACAAAAGCACATTACACCCTTAAAAGGTCGTCATGTATTGGATGTGGGATGTGGCAACGGCTATCACTGCTGGCGCATTGCTGGTGAAGGTGCTGCCAGTGTCACGGGCATTGATCCTACTGCAGTATTTAACATGCAATTTCAAGCTATACAGAAGTATGCCCAGTCAGATAATGTCATGGTATTACCAGCTGGCATAGATGATCTCCCTTCAACATTGCAGAGCTTTGACACCGTCTTTTCAATGGGCGTGCTCTATCATCGTCGCAGCCCCATCGACCATATTAAACAACTCATGGAATGTCTTGTAACTGGTGGAGAGCTCGTTCTTGAAACACTCATCATTGAAGGCGATGACACCACTACCCTTATTCCGAAAGAACGTTATGCCTGTATGCGAAATGTGTGGTTTATACCATCAATCGGAATGCTGTGTCGGTATGCCGAACGCTGTGGCCTAAAAAATATTCGTGTCGTTGATGTAAACCAAACCAGTATTGACGAACAAAGGACGACAGAATGGATGACATTCCACTCTCTCGAACAGTTCCTCGATCCCAGTGATAAAGATAAAACGATTGAAGGCTATCCTGCCCCACGCCGTGCTATTTTGGTCGCAGAAAAAGGCTAGCGATCACCTCTATTCAATCTTCATCGTAGTGGTTGGTCTCTTCTCTAATGTCCACTGGTGCATAGAACCATCATAGAGTTTAGCTTGTTCATTACCCAGCACTTCACTGATGATGAACCATGCACCTGAAGCAAGGTGACCACTGTTACAATACGTAATAAGTGGTTTTTGTGTATCGACTCCAAACTCACTAGCTAACGCCGCAAAATTCTTAGCTTCTGTAAACTTCGCAGGTAAGCTCGGGTAAGTAAGCAGCTCTACCGGAAATGTTTTAGCTGTTGGCACATGCCCTTTTGCATAAACATAAGATTTCTTATACGTCCCCAAATATTGGCTCAATGCACGTGCATCTACAATTTGCACTGACTTATTCTTTATAGCGCTCACGACATCGTCACTGTTGGCAAGAATAGATGCATTTTCAGTTATTGCCAGCCAATCACCCTTTTTCACCTTTACTGCCTTGGTGCTGATCTGATTTCCATCTTTTATCCAGCTTGCCATACCGCCATCAAGAATAGCCATATCGCTATGTCCATAATATTTAAGTTGCCAGTACAAACGTGTCGCAATGGTTATATCACCACCAGATTGCCCCTTACTGACAATAACAACTGAGCTATTCTTATTTAGCCCTACTGCTTGCATCATTTTTTCAAAATCCGATTTCACAGGTAACATCCGCGTTACTACTTGCCCATCAATTTTTCTTTTAGCACGAACATTATTGTAGTTTACAAACCTTGCCCCTTCGATATGTCCACCGACACGGCTAAGCTTTAGTTTTCCAGTCTTCTTATTCTTTTTAAATACTGGTTTGGCAGTAAAACTCTTTGCGTCTTTACGCACATCTAAAATAAGAACCTTATCGATGTTCTTTGCCAACCACACTGTATCAACAACAGCGCCGGGTACGGTTCCTGCCCATACAAATTGACTAAACGAGAATAGAAATAAAAGAATAGTTATTCGACTAACATTCATTTGGACATCCCTTTTATAAAAATTTAACTCTAGGCCATAACCGCTAAATTCAAACGCTGTTGAAGTTCAATCGACTGTTGGCTCAGCATGTATACATTTCTGTCACAAAGTGTATCATCCATTTTTCTATCCGCATTGATCCGTGTCAATTGCCTATCACGTTCTAGCAGTAATTTCTCTAAATCATCATGGTAAAGACCCAGCATCGCTAGAAGAAATTTTTCGGTTACATTTGCCTCATCAGGTATCTGGATACCATCTAATAAAGTGATGGTTTCATCGGCAGACAGCCAGTTTGCACCTGTCACCCATTGATTAACTGTAAACCAACTGCGTGGCTGCCCTTCATTGTCTATAGATAGTGCTGCCACGTGAGTCCAATTGCTACTGTTACCCTGCTTCGCATTACAGTGAACAAATAAATGGAAATGGCCATGTTCATTAGGATTTTTACCTACAGAAGCATGACAGTGATAAAAACCACGCCAACCCGCGCCTGCAAAATTTAATTCACCTTCAGGAAATTTCTCATTTTCGTGGGGTATCTGTCCGTTTAAGATATCTAGAACAAGATTTGATTGTTTATCGGCAAAGCAACTCAGTGATTCAATAATAATCAGCGCATATTGACCAGACGACATCTCAATCCAGACTACAGGGAGAAATATCAAGCGAACAAGGTGAGGCATCATCCGAGTCATCATCAATGATAACAACATCATTAGGTTGAACTTGCGGTAGGCTATGCCTGGTATGATCGATCATAGCGGTAATAGCAGCAATACCCACGGCAGTTCCCATGATTAAACGATTAACTTTATGCTCCATCTTCAGGCCTCGATCGGTTTATCTATTTTTAGCATAATACGTAACCTTACCCCAACTATCGTACCAATAAATCCTGCCACCAACCAGAGCCAGCCGTGCAAACTACCTGAGCTAATACCTGCTAACAAACCACCAATGTTACAGCCAAATGCAAGCCTCGCGCCATAGCCCATTAACAGACCACCAATAATGGCCGTTATCAAATCGACCATTTTAATCTTGCTATCTGGAGCGAATTTTCCTGCCAGCGCAGCCGCAAGCATTGCACCAAGAATAATGCCGAAATCCATCAGCGTAGTTGTGTCAGCAAGAACACTACTATTCAGTGCTCGAGCAGCATAACCTGATTGCCAGAATGCCCATTGGCTTATATCGCCCCCGATAGCTGCCCAAAGCTTGGTACCCCATAAGCCAAAGGCAAAAGTAATCGTCCAGGGATGACCTGCGAGTAACATGGTCGCTAAATTAAATAGAGCAAGCGCAACAACTGCCCAAATTAGTGTCCATGGCCCGAAAATGAATCGTTCGGTAAAAGAATTATTGCTAGCCTCGGTAAGGTGCATAACATCGCCGTGACGTTTTTTCTCGATCATGCGAACGAAAAGGTAAAGTATGGTCAGTACTAATAATTGACCAACCAGTGCAGGCATCCAACCCAAACTATTCACTACTGATATTTTACCCATACTTGGCAACGCCAACCAAGCAGGCAAATGCGCTGTTCCAACCGTTGCACCAACTATAAAAAAGGCCAACACGATTAGCATCCGCACATGGCCGCCACCCACGGTAAACAAGGTGCCAGAGCCACAACCATTACCAAACTGCATACCCAAACCAAACACAAAGGCACCAACGAGAACCGAAATACCAACAGGAGCTAATGCTGCATTAGCTATTAATTCTGGAAAAGTATTGTCTAGCAGAGGAAAAAAAAGAATGGATGTTAGTGAAATTAATAAAATCTGTGCACGAATACCAGCTCCACGGCGCTTTCTTACAAATACACGCCACGCGCCAGTAAAACCAAAAGCTGCATGTAATAATGTCACACCCAACCCGATACCAATTAAAAAGAGCAACGCTTGTTTTAACGAGAACTCATGCTGCAAAAAAAGACTAAAGGCAATAATCACACCAATGATTATCAGAACAACTGGCTTATCTGTAGTAGCTTTAGAGTTCATCTAAGCGGTACCTCACCTTATCCATCAACAATATTGAATTTCACCTCACTGAGTGTAGCAATGGTTTCATGCACAGGACAATGTGCAGCCACATGCTCAAGTGCCTTACGCGTACAATCATCATTACAATCCGCATTGGGCAAAGCAACATCCACAATGATATCCGTCATTCTATTTGGGTGTTTAGCAAATTCATATGAAACATTAACTGTTAGGCCTTTTGACTCAAGACCATGATGAACGCAAAAATCTCTGACTAACACACCGACACAGGAACCAAGTGAAGCAATAAAAAGTTGCGGCGGCATTGGTCCACGATCCTTACCGCCCATACTTTCAGGCACATCGATTTTCAGTGTATGTGAGCCCAGCTCAGTCTGAAAAAGTGCATCACCTTTATACTCGGTTGTAATAATTGGCATATTTCGTTACCTATAGCATTTTATAGTCAATCACCTGAGTAATTAGGGACAGACCACATTTAATCTCATCACCACCTCATTAAACGTGGTCTGTCCCCGATTTACTCTATCGTAATCGGGACGATACAAGAATAAGTAATGATTCTTCTCATTTTTTTACGATTCATTCTTAACTCCGTTTTACATAATACGTAAGTTGAGGTAACCGTTCGCTATATAAATAAAGGTCAAACCACGATTCGTATTAATTGTGGCCTGTCCACAATTTACTGTTTATCTAATCCGATAAGCAGAATGACAAGCGACACAGGCAGACGTTACATCAGAAAGTGCCTTATAAGCAGATACTGCGTCGCCCTCTTGTGCTCTTAACGCGAACTGACTTGCTTGCCTATGCATTGTCGTGCCTGCTTTTCGCATCCCTTCAGGCATAAACTTTCCCATATGGCCTGCGCCATGCTTATCAAGCGAGCTCACTCCCAGCCGTGATTCAGCAAGCTCAGCAGCCTTATCGAGATTGTTGTTAGCCATATTGATTAAAATTTCATTTATCGTCACCAAATGATCGCGCATGTTTGACATCATATGTGTCTGCATCATTTCGGGTAATTCAACCATCTGCCTTGTATCCTTATCTGCAGCGAATAAAGTACAGCTAGAGAGCATAAGGGTTAATAAAGAAATGTTTCGTTTAGTGCTCATCTTTAAAACTCCGGCTAAATTTATTCAAGGGAATAACTCTTTGATTTGTAATTATCGTTATTAAACGTGGTCTGTCCCCGATTTATTATAAAAATAATTATTAAACCTTTGGGTTTACTTCGAATTACAGTTTTACTAGCCCTACTTGGTTCACCTAAAACGCTCGGATAAAATTTCACAATAACCTTTTTAGCCTCGTCTATCTGCGATAATTCTCTTATATACACAGTAGGTAACTGGTCTATAGTGCCACCCATCCCAGCTCTTGCTGATGAATAATCGATCACATAAGAATTAATTCCCGCATTCAGTAATGCTTCACATAACTCATTTGCCTTCTCTAACTCAAAGCAGGTATAAACTCTGTTCACACTGACACCTAACGTTTGAATTAAATGGTGCCGCGTCACTTTGCGGCGTCCAAGCATGGCGGTTATTTGCCATTCGGTTTGAGTGTACAAATTACCTAATATTTATACCAGTAATTCTTTGTTAGCCTCTGGGATGGTGCTCTGCGTGCAATGCTTTTAAGCGTTCTTTGGCGACATGGGTGTAAATCTGTGTGGTTGATAGGTTACTGTGGCCAAGTAATAGCTGGACAACACGTAAATCAGCGCCATGATTAATTAGATGCGTCGCAAATGCATGACGTAGTGTATGTGGTGAGAGATCTTTTTTTATACCTGCCTGTTTGGCGTAACGTTTTATTAGCTGCCAAAAGGCCTGGCGTGTCATTGCAGCGCCACGGTTCGTTGGAAATAAGGCGTCGACCGATCTACCCTTGATTATGCTCGCTCTAGCTTGATGCAAAAATTGTGACAGCCAATCCAATGCTTCTTCTCCTAGTGGCACTAAGCGTTCTTTATTCCCTTTGCCCATAACCCGGACGACACCTTGTTGTACATTAATTTGTGACATTTCCAAGCTGATTAACTCACTAACTCGCAAACCACTCGCGTAAAGCAATTCCAACATAGTGCGATCACGTAGACCTAAGGCAGTATCACTATCGGGTGCATTAAGCAGATCATCTACTTCATCTTCGGTCAGTAGTTTAGGCAAAGCAGGAGTAACTTTGGGAGCATCAATTTGTGCACTGGGATCATCTTTTAAAATCCCTTCACGTATTTGATATTGGTAAAAACGACGAATACTTGAAAGCAATCTTGCCGTTGTCCGTGCATGCGCGCCCTTTTGGGCTCGTAACGCTAAATAATTGAGCAGATCCTGTCGGGATGCAGCCAGCAACGTTTGTTTATGATTTTTTAGCGCTTTAGCTAGCCCTTGTAGATCAGTACGATACGCAGATAATGTGTTATCGCTTAAACCTCTCTCCATCCACAAGGCATCAAGAAAAAGTTCAATTTCACTTTGGTCGTTATCTCTTTGTCCGTTCATGCTCTAATAGCCATTTTTTATTCGCGAGTGGTTGACCATCAAGTGCGCCAGAAAATCCACCTAAACCATTTGCCGCTACAATACGGTGACATGGCACAATGATTGGTACTGGATTTCTACGACAGCCACCAGCAATAGCCCTTGCGCTGCTTGCGATTGTTTTTGCCACATTGCCATAAGTCATGGTTTTGCCAACAGGGATGCGAAGGAGCGCACTTCGCACTTTGTTCTGAAATGGCGTTATAGATTTAACTAAAGGCAAGTTAAATTTAAAATCAGGGTTAGTAAAAAATTGCTGCAATTGCATAATCGCTTGTTCAGCTAGCGCAGATGATGGCGAACGTAATCTCGATTCATCATAAAGGAAATTTACAGCCTGTATTACCTCGCCATCGTCTAGAATACCCAACGCCCCAACAGGACTATCAATTATCGCCGTGTACTCATGAAAGGAAACATTAATCATGCAGGTGTTTCTCCACGTTTTAGCCAAAGTTGCTGTAAACGTCGTTGTAACTGACCACGACGTGACTCGTCTTTAGTAATGCGTAATAGCTTATTGTACAAGCGTCTTGCATCATTGACTAATCCCGCATCTGCTAACGATTGTGCTGCCTGATACATTGCAGACTGCGCCCACAAATCAGGTTGAGGTGGTACTTTTGATTCAGACGACTTTAAATATAAGGCCGCTGCATCAGCATACCGCTTCTGCGCTTTACGTGATTCAGCCATCCAGTAATAGAGTTCGCGGACTATTTTCGGAAACTCGATTTTTTCTAAAAGCAACTTAAATAGATGATAAGCCTGATCGTGAGCTTCAATTGTTTGTAAATCAAACACCACTTGAATGAAACGATCTAAAAAATCTTTTTCTGTAAATTCGTGATTGTCTATTATTGTTTTTAAAACTTCCGACGCATCATCAGGCTTACCGGCCATTACAAATACTCGAGCGCGGCGAAGTTCCCATAATAATGAATTAACCCCGGATGGTGCGCGTTGCAAACCTTGAATAAGCTGAGATGCAAGTTTAATGTCAGACTCTTTTAGGGCTTGTTCCAATAAATTATAACTGGCAAGTGCCGGTAACGGTTTTTCAGCGCCCATAGGGTTAGCCCCTAAATATAAATGCCGAATTACTTCAATGCCGCTGTCATTTTTCCCCAGCGAGTTTATGAGTAATTTGTTAGCTTTATCTTTTGTCTCTTGCAAGCGCGAGTCCTGAACCAGCAATGCGTAAATACTGCGTTGTCGCAACGTTTGTTTCGGCCGTTTATTTGCTTCTGCAAACCAGCTAGCGTCATCGCCCAGCAATAGTTGTTGTTTATTACCTATTAACTGCGCATAAGCACGATAGGCTTTCCAGAGATGCTCACCACTTACTTTAAATAAACCATCGTCAAGTTGGTTATTTCGCGTTGATTTTAAGAAAACTTCCGCTGCAGAAGCTGCTTGCAACACATTAGTGTCTATATTACTCGCTTCAACCTTAATCGCCAGGAGTCGTAAGCGATTTTCTTTAGTGATTTTCTTGCTTTTCAACAGAGCATTTATTTTCTTTACAACATCACTTGCCGGTAACCGTGCGCTTCGCAATGCAGACAACAAATAAAGAGCTTTTGCTTGGTCTGTTTTGCTTTTACTTAATAACTCTGCTGCGTCAGCGGAGCGATCTGCCAACAGTAAAACCCGTGCGCTTAATAACAGTGCTGCCTCAGAGTTGTCTGCCGGATAGTCTTGTGCGTTTCGTAACATTGCGGCATAAGCATCGTTAGCTTTGGCATCTAGTAAATAACTACGAACAATGTTCGAACGCCAAGTTTCGAATAATTTTTCATTCAGCGGTGTGGCTTGTTGCCAAATAAGTTTCTGGTAAATTTTTCGCGCCTGAGTTCCCTTCCCTAGTGACAGAAAGGCCTCAGCTTGTTGAGCTGCAAACCACTCCTTATGTTCAGGTTGAATGAGGCTTTTATTATTATCGACTCGTGTAATTATTTTCTGCCACTGCTGCGCATGCTGATACAAGGCGATGCGTTGCCGTTCCCAGCGTAACCAACTCTCTGCATTATCGATAAGATTCGGTTGGTGCGAATTTAATTGTTGTATTGCAAGTTCCGTTGCACCTTTTTGCGATAACTCGATTATTTCAGAAAGTTGATCGGCATAACCAGTAATTGGTGTGACTATCACCAGACATACAAACGGCGCCAAAAGGCGCCGTAAGCAATAACGAAACTTGGTATTAGTGACTAATTGCTGGCCACACATACCCATACAATTCGTTTTACAGTTTTTCTTTAATACGTGCCGCCTTACCAGTCAGTTCACGTAAGTAATAAAGCTTGGCTTGGCGAACATCGCCGCGACGTTTAACAACAACGCTTTCGATTTGCTTGCTGTGTGTTTGAAATACACGCTCAACACCTTCACCATGAGAAATTTTGCGAACAGTAAATGCTGAGTTAATACCTCGGTTACGTTTCGCTATGCAGATTCCTTCGTAAGCCTGAACACGCTCACGATCACCTTCTTTAATCTTAACGTTAACCACCACTGTATCACCGGGGCCGAATTCTGGCACGTTGCTATTCAGCTGCTCTTGTTCAATTTTGTTAATAATATTACTCATGATGCACTCCTGCTAAATTCCACACCGAATTTAATATTCGATCCGATTAATCTCTAATTCTCGTTACCTTTACCAAACGCAGCGACATATTCATCAAGCAATCGCTGTTGTTCTTTATCCAGTTCCATTTTTTCCAGCAAATCAGGGCGTCTTTCCCAAGTCCGTCCTAAAGATTGCTGCAGTCGCCATTGCGCTATTGCTGCATGGTTACCACTTAATAACACTTCTGGCACTGTTTGCCCTGCAATCTCTTCTGGTCTGGTGTAATGCGGATGGTCTAACAAGCCATTCATAAATGAATCTTGTTCGGCCGATGCCTCATCACCCAGTGCACCTGGCAGTGTTCTTACCACTGCGTCGATGATGACAGCTGCTGCTAATTCACCACCGCTTAAAACATAATCGCCAATCGATATTTCTGCATCAATGTCGCTACTCATTAAGCGCTCATCAATACCTTCATAACGGCCCGCCACTAACACTAAATTTTCATGTTGTGCCAACTTGGCCACGCCTTGTTGGTCGAGTCGTTCACCTTGTGGCGACATATACACCACATATGGTTTACCAACATGGCTGTCGCGTGCTTCTTGTATCGCATCGCGTAATGGTTGCACCTGCATTAACATGCCGGGGCCACCGCCATAAGGACGATCATCAACAGTTCGATGTTTGTCCGTAGCATGATCACGTGGATCATGGGTTGTCAGTCCAACAATATCTGACTTCAGTGCGCGACCAATAACACCGTACTGCGTCACTGCTTGCAACATGTCTGGAAACAAGGTCACTACTGAAATATGTTGTAGTGAAGACATGTTGTTAAAACTCTGGATCCCAGTCGACCGTTATCAAGCCTGCTTGTATATCCACTTCCGTTACGACTTCTTTCTGTAGAAACGGAATCAATCTTTCTTTGTCGCCGTTCACAATGAGTACATCGTTCGCGCCTGTTTCCATTATCTCAGCCACTTTGCCTAAAGGCACACCTTTGACTGTTGCAACATCCAGCCCAATTAAATCAGACCAGTAGTATTCATCGTTTGCTAACGTCGGTAACTGCGACGGTTTGATCGCAATAACCGTTTCACGTAATGCTTCAGCGGCGTTTCTATCATCAACACCCTCTAATTGTGCGACGATACTTTTACCTTGTGGGCGACCGTTTAAAATCTTAATCGATTGCCATTCACCACCACGTTTTAAGTACCACGGTGAATATTGCAAAATATTTTTGCGCGGTGAGGTATGAGAAAAAATCTTACACCACCCTTGCACGCCAAAAACTCCGGCGATTTTCCCCACAACGATCATCTCGCTCATGAGGCGAACTCAACGGCTGTTTTAAGCAGCAGTCGCTTGATCCTTTAATAACTTCGCAACACGATCAGATGTTTGTGCACCCAGTTTTACCCAGTGATCAACACGATCTTGTTTAACGCTCAAACGCGTTTCATTTTCGCTGCGAGTAACAGGATTGAAGTAACCCAGACGCTCAAGGTAACGACCATCACGGCGGTTACGGCTGTCTGTGACAACTATGTGATAAAAAGGACGTTTCTTAGAACCGCCGCGGGATAAACGTATAGTGACCATAAGCCGGTTAAACCTCTTAAGTAATTGTCAGTGCCAGCCCTGTGCAAAATAAGCCGCGAACCAACACAATAGTAACTTGCCGGAGTGGATATTAATCGACCCCGAAAAATCGCTGCATTTTACGCTAATTTCTGTAAAAAGAAAGACCTAGACGGCCCTGATTGCATGTTCTTGATGACTATTTTGCTAATAACCTTGCTAAAAGGGTAGTCTTAGACGTGAATATGTCATTTATGCGCCTGGAAATGGCATTTTACCCATTCCTGGTATCCCTCGCATGAGCTTCTTCATGCCCCCGCCCTTCATTTTCTTCATCATTTTCTGCATCTGCTTAAATTGCTTAAGAAGACGGTTTACGTCCTGCACTTGTGTCCCTGAGCCGGCAGCAATTCGGCGTTTACGCGAGCCCTTAATCACCTCTGGGCGCTGCCGCTCCCCCGGTGTCATTGAGTCGATAATGGCGCCGAGGCGAAGCATATCCTTGTCGTTGACCTGATCTTTCACGTTAGCGGGAATATCTCCCATACCGGGAAGTTTGTCCATCATACTGGTCATCCCGCCCATATTTTGCATCTGTTTAAGCTGCTCACGAAAATCGGCTAAATCAAAGCCTTTACCTTTTTTAAACTTATTCGCAAGCTTCTCTGCCTGCTTATGATCAACCTTGTGCTGCACTTCTTCGATGAGACTGAGCATATCGCCCATGCCTAAGATACGTGAAGCCACCCGATCAGGATGAAATGCTTCCAAAGCAGTCGTTTTTTCCCCTACGCCAAGGAATTTAATCGGTTTACCCGTTACTTGACGCACGGACAATGCGGCACCACCACGTGCATCACCATCGGTTTTGGTGAGAATAACCCCCGTTAATGGAAGCGCTTCATCAAAAGCCTTAGCGGTATTGGCCGCATCTTGGCCCGTCATACTATCGACCACAAACAACGTTTCAACCGGATTAATTGCGCTATGAAGGCCTTTAATTTCATCCATCATGTCGTTATCAATGTGCAAACGGCCAGCCGTATCAATAATAACTACATCAATAAACTGTTTGCGTGCTTGCTCTATTGCACTATTGGCAATAAACACGGGTTTTTGCTCGGTCGTACTTGGGAAAAAACTCACGCCGACTTCACCGGCGAGGGTTTCTAGCTGTTTAATCGCGGCTGGCCGGTACACATCAGCACTTGCCACCAAAACCTTCTTTTTATGTTTTTCGGTAAGGAAACGCGCTAATTTTGCGACACTGGTGGTTTTACCTGCACCTTGCAGACCTGCCATCATAATCACAGCAGGTGGCGTGGTTTGCAGATTCAGCTCTTCATTCTGCTCACCCATCACCTTAACGAGTTCATCGTTAACAATTTTGATGAAAGCCTGTCCTGGCGTGAGGCTTTGCATGACTTCCTGACCGACAGCACGCTCACGTACTTGATCAATGAAGCCCTTCACGACAGCTAATGATACATCCGCTTCAAGCAGGGCCATGCGGACATCACGCAAGGCGTCTTTGATATTAGTTTCGTCTAAACGCCCCTGACCACGCAGGTTTTTAATCGTTTTTGATAGGCGTTCACTAAGGGTATCAAACATGATGGGTGTCCAAATCTTATTTAAATAATGCCCACAAGGGCGAATCCGGACATTATAGCGTAAAAGTCTCTCCGCCCTCGAGTCCGGTGATATCCAGATCAGGCATTAATTCAAGACATTCTTTGAGAATGGTTTCTTCTTCACCGGGTTTACGGTGAGTAATGTAAATTTTAGTGTCGTGCTTGAGCTTTTTAATGTCATCGGCCAGTAATTCAGGGCAGTAATGTTTGGCTAATTTGCTAAGCATCAGGTTACGGTTTGAAAACGCAGATTCGACTATCAATAAATCTAGTTTGTTATGTGCATTTAGTGCGTTCCAAAGTGAATCATTGGTACTGGTATCGCCGCTAAAAGCAAATGAAGCCCCTTCTTTACTTTCGACTCGGTAACCAACTGTAGGAACAATGTGCTCGACGGGAATCATTTCCACACTACGGCCATTATTGGTCCAGGTTGATCCAGGTTCCATTGCTGAGTAGCTAAGTACAGGCGTTTCAGGACGAGGCAATTCTGCAAAATCAGGCCATACTACCCAATTAAAAATATAGGCCTGCAATGCCTGTAAAGTCTTTTCCTGACCATGAATCAATACAGGTTCTTGTACACGATCAAATATAGTGTCAATCAGCAAAGGTAAAAAGGTGACATGATCAAGATGAGAATGAGTAATAAAAATATGCTTAATTTTACCCATTTCTTCGAGGGTTAAAGTACCCACACCTGAACCGGCATCGATAAGAATATCATCATCAACAAGCAAAGAAGTGCTGTGTAACCCTGCACTAATACCACCACTACAACCCAAAATACGCAGCTTCATACTATTATGGAAACCTTTAAGAATTCTTATTGTTATACAGCTTAGACTTTCTACCTAAAACAGCCAACTTTATTGAACATAAATGTCGTAAAAACACGATTTTTCTTACATTACAGCCTAAACCACACATATCTGCCCTGTTTAAGCCATAGAGTTTCTCTTATGCTTCAATAGCTGGGCTGAATATGAGATTATCAATGATATTTAGCCTAACAGAGAAAAACCAGCGAGGCTACGTTCTCAACAGGATTTTTATCTTAGAAGATCAAGATTTTAACTATGAACATAATAACAATTACCACGCTTTCAATTGCTCTTTACCTAGTAACGACTATTTTACTGGGGAGACGTTTATTTCAACCGGCGGAAGCAATTCAAAATACGCGTTTTGCATTAATTTCGTTAGGGATAGGCGCTGCTATCCTCCATATTGGCGTGGTATATAACAGTGTCTTTACACCGGCAGGGATTAACCTTGGTTTTTATAGCGCTGCATCGTTAATTATGGCCATGGTGGCAAGCCTTATGCTCATCGCTGCTATTAAACAACCTATTGAAAATCTCGGCATCTTTATTTTGCCTGTTGCAGCAATCACGCTCTTGCTTGATCAACGTTTTAGCGTGCAACACCTGTTAAGTAATCAATATACTAGTCAAATTGAATTGCATATTATTCTTTCTTTACTGGCTTATAGCTTGCTTACGATCGCTGCTTTGCAATCTGTTTTACTGGCTGTCCAAGATAGGCAACTTCGCCACAAGCACCCCGGCGGATTTATGCGTGCGCTCCCTCCCATGCAAGTCATGGAATCATTATTATTCCAACTGATTGGTTTAGGCTTTCTTTTGCTTAGCCTTGCATTGGTAACTGGCTTTATTTTCCTTAACGATATCTTTGCGCAACACTTGGTGCATAAGTCTGTGTTATCGATAATTGCCTGGGTTGTTTTTGCTATTTTGTTATTTGGCCGATGGCAAGCTGGCTGGCGTGGGCGTACTGCCATCCGCTGGACACTGTCCGGTTTTGTAACACTTTTACTCGCTTACTTTGGAAGTAAGCTAGTGTTAGAAATTATTCTGACATAAGGTCGTCACAAAGGATTCCTCTGCTTGTTAAATGAACTTTCGCTAAGCGCGTTATTTATTATATTCATTATACTTATTCTGATTTCAGGATTTTTTTCTGGCTCTGAAACCAGCTTGATGTCTCTAAACCGATATCGGTTACGCCATCTCGCTAAAGATGAGCACCATGGTGCGATGCGTGCACAACGCTTGCTCGAACAACCGGATCGGCTAATCGGTTTAATACTGATCTGTAACAATGCCGTTAACATCATGATCACCCTGCTGGCCGCTGTCATCATGATACGTCTATTTGGTGAATTAAGTGTTATTACATCAACCGCTATCTTGACAGTAATAATGGTTATGTTCGCTGAAGTAACGCCAAAAACATTAGCCGCTTTGCGCCCAGAACGTTTTGCCATGCCGGCAACACTCATTCTTTTACCGCTCATGAAATTAGCCTTTCCCGTCGTTTGGTTGGTTAATCATTTTACCAATGGTCTTCTGAAACTACTTAAAATAGATGTTGATCAATCTGACCCTCTACACCTAACACAAGATGAGCTACGCACTGTTGTGCTTGAGTCAGGTAGCCTTATTCCTATGGCACACCAAGATATGTTGCTTAGCATACTTGGTCTTGAAGAAGTCACAGTTGATGACATTATGGTCCCTCGCGGAGAACTGATAGGAATAAATATCGATGATGACTGGGATGAAATAATCGAGTTGCTACAAAATGCACAGCACACACGCCTTCCTGTATTCAAAGGTGATATTGATAATATTGTTGGCATTGTTCATTTACGACGAATTTTAAAATTACACACTCAATCAGATTTCACCAAAGAAAATTTAATTAAAACAATTCGCGAGCCATATTTTGTTCCTGAAGGTACCAGCCTGAATACACAATTACTAAATTTTCAACGTGCAAAGCGACGTATTGCACTCGTTGTAAATGAATATGGTGAGTTACAGGGTTTAGTTACATTAGAAGATATTCTCGAAGAAATAGTTGGCGAATTTACTTCCGACCCTGCCAATAACTTCCAGGATGTTCATCCGCAAGACGACGGTACTTGGCTTGTCGATGGCTCGGCCAATATTCGTGAGCTAAATAAATCGTTAGACTGGAAGCTTCCTACTGACGGCCCTAAAACACTTAATGGATTACTATTAGAACAGCTCGAAACAATCCCGGAATCAGGAACTAGCTTGAAGATAGCCGGCCACCCTATCGAAATCCTTCAAAGCCATGAGAATGCCATCAAAACAGTGCGGATTTACCCTTGTTTAGATAAGGAAATAGAATCCGAAGCGTCCGATACCGTTAATCTTTAGTCAAACTACAGATATTTCGACCAGTGGTTTGCATTCTGTGACAAACGACACGATTCATTCCAATAAAGGTCGACTATACTGATATGGTAATCATTATACGGTGAATAACTTTGGCAACACTGACTTTAGCTTTTAAAGGTAAGAGGCTTCAGGTTTTTCCATTGAAAGATGGACTAGTAACGATTGGCCGTGATTCAGGTAATGACATTCACATTGACAGCCTTGCTGTTGAGCCTCAGCATGCTCGCCTCGTCATCAATGACGGTAATTGCACACTTTTTCAAGGAAAACATGACAACACAACTTATCTAAACCATAAACCCATTGAAGAACATCAGTTGGAACATAATGACATTATTCGAATTGGTAAACATGTTCTCATATATAATAATGGTGATGATTTAGGTGTTGACAACAACACACCAAAAGCAAATAACATTGTTAAACCTGATAATGAAAAGGTTGCTGTGAATGCGAGTAATCTGAAACAACCAAATTCAATCATACCAACGAGTGGTTGGCTGCAGGTCATGAACGGCAAAATGTTAGGTAAAACATTTAAATTACGTTCGGGCCTGACTGATTTAGGCAAACTAGGTATGTTTCCTGCGCTAATCGCACTGCGTAGTAGCGGATATTATATTTCTAGTCTTGCAGATACTGATGATGTGTCTGTTGCTGACGAAGATATTGGAAATAAAAGTCACCCTTTACACGATGGTGATCTTATTAGGTTAGGTAAAGTCACATTGCAGTTTCATTTACAAGCGTAACGTTTTTCCCCGGGGGCAACTATGAATCAAGTAACAACAGAGCAACGTATTCATCAGCGAGTTTTATTTGACACCTTAGCCAGCATTCACATTAATACAACTAATATGAATGCACAGCTTATCGATCTTTCTTTAAAAGGTGCGCTCATTAAACGCCCAGATTCGTGGACTGCTGAAGTTGGTGACACTGGCGTTTTGCGCATTGTACTTAGTGACAATGTTAGTACCATTAATATGGATATTAAGGTCGCACACATAGAAGAAGAGCATGTTGGTTTTCACTGCCAGCACATTGACATTGACAGTATTACCCACTTGCGCAGGTTGGTTGAACTCAATGTTGGTGATACAGAATTACTTGAGCGTGAATTTTCAGCTTTAATTGCTTAATCATTACCAGCAATAGACTTAGATAAAATCAAGCACTTCGGATAGCCGACTCACTGCTTGCACTTCGATGCCTTCAATTTTTTGTTTAGGTGCATTAGCTTTAGGAATAATCGCTCGAACAAATCCATGCTTAGCTGCTTCACGCAACCGCTCTTGACCATTTTGTACGGGGCGAATCTCCCCCGCCAATCCAACCTCTCCAAACACAATCCAGTCTTTTGGGAATGATTTATCTTTAAAGCTAGATAATATTGAAAGAATAACACTGAGATCCGCACCTGTTTCACTAATGCGCATGCCTCCAACAATATTTACAAAAACATCGTAGTCATACATCGCAATACCGCCGTGGCGGTCAAGCAATGCTAACAACATTGATAAACGTTGTGCATCAACACCCAAAGCGACTCGACGAGGGTTAGATGTGTGGCTTTCGGCCACTAACGCTTGCACTTCCACTAACATTGGCCGACTCCCCTCGCGGGTTACCATCACAACGCTACCAGGTACATCTTCCTCATGACGAGATAAAAAAATGGCAGAAGGATTACTTACTTCGCGCAAGCCTTTTTCTGTCATTGCAAATACACCCAATTCGTTTACTGCACCAAAACGATTTTTGACTGCGCGAATGACCCGGTATGGACTTGAAGCATCCCCTTCAAAATAAAGCACTGTGTCAACCATGTGTTCAAGCACTCTGGGACCCGCTAATGCGCCCTCTTTAGTAACATGGCCTACTAAAAATAAAACGGTACCGGTTTGTTTCGCAAAACGAACTAGTTGCGCCGCACTTTCACGAACCTGTGCCACTGAACCCGGTGCTGATTGCAACATATCTGTAAAAATAGTTTGAATTGAATCAACTACTAAGACCTGTGGTTTTTCTATTTGTGCAGTTTCAATAATTTTTTCAACACACGTTTCACTAAGCAACCGAATGTCAGTTCCTTCTAGACCAAGTCGATGTGCACGCATACTGACTTGCTGCAATGATTCTTCACCAGTAATGTATAAAGGTTTGAGTGTTTTACCTAATTGCGCAAGCGCTTGCTGCAATATAGTTGATTTACCTATTCCAGGATCACCACCAATCAAGATAACTGAACCAGGCACAACGCCGCCGCCTAACACGCGATCCAATTCTGAAATACCGATAGAAAATCGGGTTTGTTGTTCCGGGCTAACCTCAGTAAGTGATTGAACTGATGGTTTCCCCGCATAACCTTGAAAGCGCGCACTACGAGGGTTGTTATTACTGGTGATACTTACAACTATTTCTTCTAACGTATTCCAGGCACCGCAATCACCGCATTGACCATTCCATTTTCCTGACTGAGCACCGCATGCGGTACAGCTATAAGCTTGCTTTGGTTTTGCCATGTTCTAACATACCCTTACTTCATTTCAACGCGAGGTACGCGTGGTGCGACATTACAAAATAATTCATAGGCAATTGTTTCTGCATGTTGCGCTATTTCATCTGCTGGAAGCTCATCACCCCAAAGTAAAACCGGATCGCCTACCTTTGCATCACAGTTGCGCAAATCAACAGTGATCATATCCATTGAAACCCGGCCAATTAAAGGCACTCGCTGGCCATTAACCAACACCGGTGTGCCTTCTGGAGCGTGACGTGGATAACCATCACCATAACCACAAGCCACTACGCCTACCGGCATCGTTTCAGGGCAAGTCCAATCACCACCGTAACCAACAGACTCTCCACGCATCACTTCTCGTACAGAAATAAGTTCACTCACTAAATTCATAACAGGTTGCAATGACAACGACTCAATATCCGTATCAACAAAAGGGCTCGCTCCATAAAGCATGATACCAGGGCGAATCCAATCGGCATGACTTTCGGGAAAACCAAGTATACCCGCCGAATTTGCCAAACTAGTCGTTGCGATGATTTCTGCGTCTTCAATTGTTTTTTTAAATAAAGATATTTGGTATGGCGTGCTTAAATTTTCCTGATCATCTGCAGAAGCAAAATGAGTGAATGCATGAATTGTTTCAACCGCATCACATTCTTTTAAGCGTTGGTAAACAGACTTTATTTCGTTGGGTTGAAAACCAAGTC
>Ga0316207_10001126_pt1 | contig 35197 bp, 34 predicted proteins | sample 6weekpyrite_MG_FD_204943 | JGI IMG/M metagenome (GOLD analysis project Ga0316207, IMG submission 204943) | Microbial mat bacterial communities from mineral coupon in-situ incubated in ocean water Damariscotta River, Maine, United States -... | ecosystem: Environmental > Aquatic > Marine >... | reverse complement strand
TAGGCAATATGACACGCTCTCCATTTAATGAAAGAACCTGACTTGCAACTTGTCTAGCAGCTTGTGGCATGAGCTACGCCTCCCTATTTAGTATTCTTTTTAAAATATTCTGCTAATTGATCCGCCAAATTCTCGGGCGAACCATTGAATTCTACAATACCTGTACGTCTGGTTGAATCAGGCATACTGCTTATTACACAACTGTCCGCATCTTGTGCCCATACCCGACCACCGCGCGAAGAAATCAATTGTGAACCTCGCACACCATCATTCCCCATGCCGCTAAACATAATCGCACTGGTATGTACGCCATAACGCATAGAAATATCTGTCATGACAGTATCAATTGATGGCGTATAGATACTTTTAGTTTCCATTGGTTTTAAACGAACATAGCCCTGCTTGTCCAAAGTAATGCGTTCAGCGGTTGGCGCAATAATCACTTCGTTATGTTTTAGCAAATGTCCCTCTTTTGCCGCCATGACTTTCATAGATGTCACTTTGTCCAGCTGTTTTGCAAGCAATGAAACAAAGTTACTACCAATATGTTGCGCCAGTACAAATGCAACCGGATGACTGGTTTGTATACTCGTAAGAAAACGTTTAACCGATTGTGGGCCACCAATTGATGCGCCTATCACCCATACATTACGTGCAGCAATGCCTGCTGTGCTAACTGGTTGAACAACCTCTGCTTCTGCCTCATGGCTTATTTCATCTTCAACACGATGTATCGCTTGTTGCTCAATCTCTTCAAGGTACTCTGCTTCAATCATGTAAGCTGCTGGTTCAGCAATCTCAGGTTCACTTTCAGCAATTGTCTCATCGATTGATTCTTCAATTGTTGGCGTAGTTTTTTCTATTTCATTGTGCGGAGTGTATTCTGTAAAGCCGGCAACATTGGCCAGCTTTTTAGTTAACATCCTGCCCCAATCGCTATCTCTTTGTGCTGCTTTCATGCGCGTTGATGAAGCATCATTAAATAAAATAGGAATGGGTGATTCTAGAAGTTCATCAAGAAAATCTAACTCGTGCTCGATACTGTCATCCATATCAACCAGAAGTACATCGGTACTATCAATATCGAGACGCCTGATTGTCAATGCAGATAAACTTTCTGTATCAACAACATCAATACTGTTTGATTCCAGAAGTAGTTTCAGATTTTTACGCTGGTTATCCGAGTCAGAAAGAATCGCTACGCGAAGCTGTTGGCTAGTTTCAACGACCGAGGTCATCTCTGCATTACTCATCCAGGATCTCTTTAATATTTTTCAGTAAATCCGCTTCCTGGAACGGCTTACCTAAATATCGATTAACACCTATATCCATCGCGCGTTGTCTATGCTTATCACCTGTACGAGATGTAATCATGATAATTGGAATATGCTTCAAAACATTATCATTACGAATATGTGTCGCCAATTCATAACCATCCATACGCGGCATTTCAATATCCAGTAAGAAAATATCCGGTATTTGTTCTTGCAATACCGCCACTGCATCAACACCATCTTTAGCGGTCATTACCTGCATGTTATTTCTTTCTAACAAGCGCGTTGTTACTTTACGCACTGTGATCGAATCATCCACTACCATGACTGTAATTGGACCCTTATCAACCGCTTTTTCAACAACCTCTACTTCTGCATCGTCGGATTGCAAAATAGACTTCGCAACATCCATGTAGACCAATGCGCCCACATCGAGAATCAAGGCTACACTACCGTCACTCAGAATCGTGGCACCTGAAATTGCACGAACCGTACTAATTTGTGGGCCAACCGATTTAACAACAATTTCCCGGCTACCCATTAATGCTTCAACTTGCAGTGCAATACGATGATCACCCGCACGTGCTAACAGAACAGGCAACTTACCACCCGGCCCTGGAAGAATTGGCTGATTTAAATTTAATTGTGTGCCAAGGTGCATAAAGCGATACGTATTACCACCGTATTGGTAGCGTGGTTCATTACTGTTATAGAACTCTTCCAACTCTTCATGCGTTGCACGTACTACCCCGTCAATTGATGACAATGGGATGGCATAAACATCCTCACCGACATGCACCAATAATGCTTTATTAACAGAAAGCGTTAGTGGTAGTCGTACTGTAAATTTAGTGCCCTTACCCTCTACCGTATCAATCTGTAGATTACCGCCAAGTTGTTTAACTTCGCTGTTAACAACATCCATGCCGACACCACGGCCAGATAGTTGAGTCACCTTCTCTGCGGTACTAAATCCGGATTCTAAAATAAATCTCAGTACTTCCTTGTCTGTAAAATCAGTATCCGATTTCATTAAGCCGCGTTCACGAGCCTTTTCGCGAATTGCTTCAAGGTTAATACCTTTACCATCATCACTAATACGGATAACAACTTCGGTGCCTTCACGTTTGATATCAATCAATATCGTGCCGGTCTTTTTCTTATCTGTCTTTTTACGTTCAGCCCGTGTTTCCAGACCGTGATCGACAGAGTTTCGAAGCATATGTTCAATCGCAGGGAGCACACGATCCAGTACGCTACGATCCATTTCATCGTTTTCACCAACAATAACCAGTTCAACGTCCTTATCCACTTCACTACTGGTTTGACGAATAAGACGACGCAAACGTGGTGAGTGTGTACTGAATGGCACCATGCGTGTGCGCATGAGTCCTTCTTGTAGCTCGGTACTGATTCGAGATTGCTGCAGAAGTAACGTTTCAGCTTCACTGGTCTGATTTTCAAGCAAACCCTGAATACTATTCAAATCGTTCAATGACTCAAGCAAGGAACGAGATAATTGCTGCATGTTCGAGAAGCGATCCATTTCTAAAGGATCAAAGTCTTCACTAGTATCACCCGCACCTTCAAAGCGATACATAATCTGGGTTTCTGTTTCAATTTCGAAACGGCGCAGCTGCTCACGAACACGACTAATGGTCGACTCCATTTCAGTCAAGTTATAGGCAAATGCACCGACTTGCTGATCAATACGCGAGCGATAAATACTGACTTCACCCGCAAAATTCACTAAATCATCAAGTAAGTCAGCTCGAACACGAATCTGTTCATGTTGTAGCCGTCCGGTTGATTTTTGTTCAGGCTCTGGTGCTGTTTCAATCGCTTGTGCCGGAATCTCCGGCATAATAACCACTTCTTCTTCCGCTACCGCAGATTCAGCAACGGGGAATTCTGCAATCACATCCGAGCCAGCTTCTTTGGCAACTGCATCGACGGACTCGGCTTGTTCTTCAGCCTCAGCGACAGGCTCAACAACTTCCTCGACTTCAGGTTCAACCTCAACGACATCTTCAGTAGTGGCTTCTTCAGGTTCGACCAGTTCTTTACCTTCTGTTAGTCGATCGAGCTGTTCAATCAGCTCTTTCTTGGCATCAACATTTTGTTTTGCCCGCACCTGATCAAGCATGACAACAAGTTGATCATGCGCCTGTTGAACCAGGTCAAATAACTTTCCTGAAATTTCTGTGCGACCTTCATCAATGGCAATGATCATTGTTTCAAGACTATGACTTAAGTCGCCCATCGCCTCGATACCCGCCATCCTTGCGCCACCTTTGAGGGTATGAATTTCACGCTGCAACTGACCTACAAGTTCTTTATCATCCTGTTGGTTAATCCAGTTTTGTAACGTGACTTCACTGGCATCAAGAATTTCAACCGCTTCTTCAATAAATATCTCAAGAAGCTCATCATCAAATTCGTCTTCAAGTGGTTCTAATTCAATTTCGACTGGCTCAACCGGCTCGGCAGGGGCTTCGATAATACCACCCGGTGCAGGTGTCATTGTTGGTGTAACAGATAACTCTGACGCCTCTATTTCTTGTTGGTAAAGCGCGTCAATCTTTTTCAGTAATGGTTCTTTGTAATCATCATTGGCATTTTCATCAGCGAGTTGATCAACTCGCTGTTTGATTTCTGCAGAGAACTCTTGAATTAATTCAATTATTTCTTCTTCAACGCTGGCGTTATTAACATTTAACAATTTTGCGTATTTTTCAAGCAGGCTACTGGTTTCTGCAATATCAGAAATGCCCGCCATATGAGAACTACCATGTAGGGTATGAATGGCACGAATTAAATCATCATTAATTCGGCAATTTTCTTCCTGACCAATACATTGCTCAACAAACGAACGAATATCATCCAGATGTCTGTTTGATTCTTTGGTAAATATCTCTAACAGAACAGGATCAATACCAGTGACCGGCTCAGCCACTTCTTCCGGTTCTTCCTTACTAGCCGGTTTTGTTACCGCGATACTTTCTTTGCTGGCAATGACCGAAGCACCTTCATCTTTGCCCGGCACTTCCATATCACCTGATTCGAGACGTGATAAACCGCCGCCCTTACTCAGCTGATGGCTTTCTTCCTGTAGCGCAGCAATATCAACATCATCTGCAGGTTCACCCTTAAATCTAGCAATCACATGCGGCAAAGCATTCAATGCTTTTTCAATTAAGTTAATAACTTCAGGCCCAAGCGGAATCGTATGATCAATCACCCTGTTCAGGGTATTTTCAAATGCCCAGGCAAATTCACCAATTTCTGTTGCGCCCACCATGCGACCACTCCCCTTAAGGGTATGGAACGAACGACGCACAATTGAAAGTGATTCTTCGTCTTCAGGATTGGCTTTCCACTTAGGGAAATGCGTAGCCAATGATTCCATCTCTTCTTCGGCTTCTTCAAAGAAGATCTCAAGAATTTCATCATCAATGTCATTATCATCGTCATCCAGTACCGACGCAGCACTGCTTGGTGCAATTTCTTCGCTAACAACATTGCTTTGCTCAGAGGCTACCTCAACAACAGGTTCAGATGTATCTTCCGGCTCAGCTACTTCCTCGACGACTATTTCTTCTGATTCTTCTACCGCTTCTGTTTTTTCTGGTTCAGCGGGCGGCTCAATATCAGCTTTTTCTTTAACCGTTTCCAGCGTTACCACATCGTCTGTAGATGCTTTTTCTTCTGCCAGATCATCTGATGAAACCGGGTAACCCAGTTTTGCAACGCGGCTACGTGCAATATCAAGAATTTCATCTCGATCACTGCGCTCTTCATCCAGCGCTTCAAGATAATACTCAATACTGGTAATCACATCAGCGAGTGTTTCGAGCGTGTTTTGATCCGGGATATCTTTTTTGTCAATCAGGTTATTGGTGATGTATTCATTACATGCTGATAGAAGTTCGGCGGCATGATCGAGTGACAGCATCGACATACTGCCACGTACCTGGCGGTTAAGCTGAGGTACTTCTGATAGCAACTCATGCTCCCAGGGAGCAGTAACAAATGAAACAATTGCGTCTTTAACGCGAGCCATATCAGTTTTAGCTTCTTTAATGACCACTTTGAGCAGTTCGCGTTGTTCTCTTTCCTGTAGGAATCCTCCTGCAGGTTGCACCGGTTCTGCCACAGAACCATCTTGCAAGCGTTTAAGCCCTTGCAGAACCATATCACCCTGCTCGTCACCAGCACCGCTTTTACTACCCAGTTCAGATAAACTCGATTCAACAAACAGGAAGCCACTAGCCATTTCCATAAACGTATCATCAGAAGCAGGCACTCGACCTTCAATAATTGCATTTATAATCTCGGCCTGTTCGACGACGACATTTCGCTGTGTACCTAAACCGAGCATACCCAGAGTGTCTGCCACTTTTTTCAGCGCATCCTTAACTGAGTGCAAACTCTCTGTATCCTGCTCACTGGTACGAATGAAAATATCTATTTCATCTTTAATTCGTGAAATATCTTCTTTCACCGCAGAGGTTACTGTTTCCATAACCTCAAGATTTACCGCACTCAGACCTTCCGATTCACCTTCTGCTTCAACGCTACCTGATAACAACTCACCAAGCTTAAAGGCTGAGGAAAGTTCCTGTACTTTTTCACCTTCACTGCGTGCAGTGGCTACATAGTAAAGAAGGTTTTTAATCAGCTCGACAGGCGGTTCATCAACAACAACCTGTTCACCACCATCAATAATTCTTTTAATTTCCCGGTCAACCTGCCCCAATAATAATTTTGATGAAACACTGGGGGTAAGGCCATCATCGATGAGTGCTTCAATAACACCTTCGGCAACCCAAAGTAACTGTGCAACCGGTTTTTGTTTGGCCGCTTTTCTAAGTTCACTGACAACATTAATAATCTGTTGCAGGGCTCTATCAACATCACGATCACGGAACCAACTTACCAAACCCATTTGGTAGTTATGTCTTAATTTTTTAGCAAGTAATGAAATATCCTGATCTTGTGCTGCTTCAACCGCGTCAGGCATATCAACTGATAAATCGGGTGAGAAAAATGCACTTTCTGATAACAAGCTCTGTCCACAGATAGCTCGCATATCATTAAGCAATGGCAATAAAGTTATTGGTACGTCTTTTTTACCTGATTGAAGGTGCTCGAGATAATCCGGCAACTGCAAGATAGCGCGCATTAAAATATCGTAAGCATCTTCTTTTTTACTAATTTTGTTTTCTTGTATAGCAATGGAAAGATTTTCCATTTCTTCGGCAATCATGACTGCGCCATACAATTCAACCATCTTCAAGGTACCGTGCACCTGATGGAGATGGTTAATACAAAACTGCAATTGCGTTTCGTCTTCTGGATTTTCGACAAAAGCTTCCAATGACTGTCTCGCTTGATCAAGCGTTTCGTCAATTTCACCTTTAACCCAGTTAAGGGTGCTGTAGTCGTAACTGTCAGACATAATTAAACGTTCTCTACCTGCCTAATTCACTGCCGCCAAACGACGAAAAGCAAGCGTTTCATTAAAATCAATTTTTTCCAATATTGGCGGTTTCCAGCCTAATATCTCTCCAGCGCCAAGAATCAAAACCCCGCCTGGCTCCAAGTGTTCGATTAAGTTATTCAAAATCTCAACACGTCTATCTTTATCAAAGTAAATCAGCATGTTTTGACAGAAGATCATATGCATTTTTCCAAATGGGATTCGATCCATTTCCAGCACATTCAACTGTGAAAAACATATTCTTTTTCTTAAGTTTTCATTTACCTGATAATGCGTATCATCAACACGGGTAAAATGTTTTCTACGCGTTGCATCATCAACTTCTCTTAATTTTCGACTATGAAAAATACCTTTTCGTCCTGTCGAAAGTGATGCCGTACTAATATCAGATGCGGTGATGCCATAATAATAATCCGCATAATCCGAATCTCTAAAATCATCAAGCACCATCGCAAGCGTGTAGGGTTCCTCTCCTGTTGAACACCCGACACTCCATACATTAAGTGATTTAGGTGGTTCTTCCTGACTCATCCATTCAGGCAATAATAATTCGCGAATCAATTTCACCGATGATATGTGACGAAAGAAACGCGTTTCATGAACAGTCAACCTGTCTACCAGCGTTGTCCATTCAATTGTTCCTTCACGTCCCTGCAGCACAAAATTGTAATAATCCCGGTATTCACGAAAGCCTACTTCACGCATCCGAATACCCAAACTTGTGGTTAAGAATGAGCGGCGCTCATCAGGCAAAATCATACCGGTACGCTGCTCAAGCAACAGCTTCCATTCAAGATAATGGTCGTCTTCCATAGAAGGCATGGATTCAATACCTGACCACGCTGCATTTGCCATGTCGTTCTCCCTATCTACCACTCAATTAAGGGCTGGCAATTAATCTGGCAACTTGAAGCCGGCAACCGACTTACGTAACTCATTGGCCAGTTCAGCAAGGTTACCAATCGACGTCGCTGTTTCATTCGTACCTGCCGAAGTCTGAGTTGTAATTTCCTGAATCACGTTCATGGTTTCAGAAATATTACTCGCCGCTCCTGCTTGCTGATGGGCTGTATCAGAGATGTTATTAATCAAATCAGCGAGCTGTGTTGATACACCTTCAATTTCAGAAAGTGCCTGTCCCGCATCCTCGGCCAGACCGGCTCCGGCAACCACGTTCGAGGTACTTTGTTCCATTGAGATAACCGCTTCTTTGGTATCCGTCTGAATCGTTTTAACCAGCGCTTCAATTTGCTTAGTCGCATTTGAAGAACGTTCCGCAAGGCGCTGGACTTCATCCGCAACCACCGCGAAACCACGACCTTGTTCACCGGCCATCGCCGCCTGAATTGCCGCGTTCAATGCCAGAATATTTGTTTGATCCGCAATATCGTTAATCAGCTCAACGATGTCACCAATTTCCTGCGAACTTTCACCAAGACGTTTAATTCGTTTCGAGGTTTCCTGAATCTGTTCACGAATCGTGTTCATACCCTTAATGGTATCTTGTACCGTTTCTGAACCACGTCGTGCTGTTGTTACCGAGCGACGCGCCACATCAGCTGACTCGGATGCATTGGTTGATACATCTTCAATCGATACCGCCATTTCATTAATCGCTGTACTGGCACCCGTAATCTGTTGCGCCTGATGATCAGAGGCTTCGGCAAGATGCATCGCTGTTGCCTGCGTTTCCTGTGATGCCGATGATACTTGCACGGATGCTTCGTTAATGGATGTTACCAATGTGCGTAACGCGTCAGTGGTAAAGTTAATAGAATCGGCGATGGCACCGGTTACATCTTCTGATACGGTTGCCTGTACGGTAAGGTCACCGTCAGCGAGGTCGCCCATTTCGTTTAACAGACGCATAATCGCATCCTGGTTACGCTTGGTTTGCCCTTCCGCTTCGGCCTGACGTTTTTTCGCATCACTGGTAATCATGTAACCAATCAATATCAATAACACAACCGTAATAAGTCCAAATAAAGCACCAATATATAAAGCAATACGAGAACCAATATAGGCGTTATAACCTTTAATTAATTCTGCATAGTTACCTAATAAAATACCGGCCTTAGTTGACGCCGTATCCGATGCATCTTGTACTAAGAATAATTCTGGTGATGACTCAAGGACCTGGCCTACTAACTCATTAATGATTTTCAGAACATCGCCCACTTCCGCTAATTTGTCTTGGGCATCTTCATCATCAATTTTATTAATTCTTAAAGAACGATCACCTTTCAACATCCCGCGATAAACGCGCCCAAATAACGCTGTATCACGACCGAATCGATCTGCCGCTGTCGCCGCGCCCTGTCCACCTTGAATAACCTTGGTTACGTTATTGGCAATACGCTGGGTTAACATGAGCTGACGACTTGCAATATAAATTTGTGATGGTGAAGCACCGGTTTCAATCAAAATACTAACCACTTCATCAGAAAGTGCTAACAAGCTTGGAATGTTATCGGAGATAGCTTGTACTGATTGTCCCAGTGAAAGAATTGCATCTTTACGAGAAAGAATTGCATCAACATTGTCACGATATTCTGACCATGTGCCACCCACTACATCGAGCTGAGCTTTTACTTCAGCCGGTGATGGATCAAAACCGGTTGCAGGATTACCCTTGCTAATGTAATTAAAACTTGTATCAAGTTTGTCTCGGACGTTTTTAAGTCGATTAAAGGCAGGTTCATTACCTTGCGATGCCGCCACCGCAAAACGTGACATTGTTTGAGAGAGTACTTGCTGCTCACCCACATACCCAAGATACTCAGTATCGTAGGCTGCCTTGTTCGCATTATAACCAAAGAAACTCAGTGCGAGGATCAGTGTTACTACAACCACCCCACCCAGTATCTTAATTATGTCTTGCGTGTCGATGTTTTTAAAATCTAACGCGGTCATCACGTTCTTCATGTCGTCATCTCCTAGACTTCCTTACCTACTGTGTTAAAACATCGCTTGGTATTGTTATCGCGACTCACAGTTATTAATTTTTTATACTGCAACCTGTAAGAACAGTGGGCTCTTTGCTAAAGCGTGCATACTAAAAACACCCCACTCTTCACTATCCTGACTATAAGCACCTGTCATATAACTCTTCAAAAAATTATCCACCTCAGGCAATTTGTGCGAATAATCTTCATCCTGAAAGTGCTTTAACCCTAAAACCTCATCCACCAGCAACCCGGCAAAAACACCATTATGATTCACCACCAACACACGACTATTAATATTTAACTCGGTTGGTTCGCGCATCAAATAATCTTTCAAATCCATAATCGGTAATAAGTTACCACGTACATTAGCGATACCTCTTACCCAACTTTTAGTTCCAGGAACACGTGACATCGCTGGGTAAGTTAATAATTCTGTTACTTCATCAACCGGCGTGACCATTTTTTTACCGGCAACACGGAAACCAATAACTAACGATGTCCCCTTAATATCTTCCTGTTGAGGAAGACCTTTCGAGCTGGCTAAACTGCGCTGCTCTAACGCGCGAAGCAGTTCTAATGGATCATTTTTTTTGGCTGTAGCGGGCATTTAAGTAACTATCCTTATTAACCGCCCAACAGCACAGTGATTTTTTCTAACAATACTTTTTCATCAACCGGCTTGGTTAAATAATCTTTAGCGCCCTGACGTAAACCCCAAACACGATCTGTTTCCTGATCTTTGGTGGTGACGATGATAATCGGAATATTTTTTGTTTCTTCCGTTGTTGAAATTTTGCGCGTTGCCTGAAAACCATTCATACCTGGCATAACAATGTCCATCAATATGAGATCCGGCATTTCTTCGCTCGCTTTTACGACACCATCTTCTCCGCTTTCAGCCGAAAAAGTTTCAAAGCCATGCTTATCGAGCATTGTTTTGAGTACGTGGATCTCCGTTGGTGAGTCATCCACTATTAATATCCGTGCCATCTGCTTAATCTCCTGTTACAAACTGTCTTTGGCCTAGCGGCCTGGGTTTTAATTCAATGCTCAATTACATGTCGCGTTATCGCGCCAAGTAATTCATGTTTAGTGAAAGGTTTAGTGAGGTATTGCTCAGAACCTACGATGCGACCTCGTGCCTTATCAAACAAACCATCTTTGCTCGACAGCATAATGACGGGCGTTTTCTTATAATTCTCATTATTTTTGATGAGCGCGCAGGTTTGATAGCCATCTAAACGAGGCATCATAATATCGACAAAGATAATATCCGGACGATGATCAGCTATCTTGGCCAGAGCTTCAAACCCGTCAATCGCGGTAATCACCTCACAACCTGCTTTTTTTAACAATGTCTCTGCGGTACGACGAATAGTCTTACTATCGTCGATAACCATTACATTGAGTCCGGCGAAATCACCGTTTACTTTATTATCGCTGGCCACGCACTCCCCCTTGGCACATACATCTATTTTTCTGTGTGGACTGTCCACTATAAATGTTTAACACATAATCTAGGAAGTATCCATAAGTTATTGCAAATAATATGGATTTTCCAAATAAATACGCCCATTTTAATGGGATTTCAGGAATAATGCTCGATCTGGGGCAAATTCACCAATAATCAGACTTTTCACTACTCAAACCTAATTAAAGACGTTGATTGGCCATCCGTCCAGTAAAATGTCGATATGACTTTTGTCAGTGCCAAAATCGATGCAATGCGCTAGGATGCTGCGTAATCAAAACCATCTTCATGAGTTATTATAAGAATAATGCCTATTCAACTTGGAATCGTGATGGATCCTATTGATACCATCAACCCGGCCAAGGACAGCAGTTTTGCCATGCTGCTTGAAGCGCAGAGCCGTGGTTACAGCCTTTTTTACATGGAAATGGCTGATTTAGAGCTGGAAAATGGTCAATCTATCGGCACTATGCGGCCAATCCGCGTCAATGACAGTACCCAGGACTGGTTTGAGCTGGGAGAACCCGTCTCGCAAGCATTATCATCGCTTGACGTTATTTTAATGCGCAAAGATCCACCTTTTGACGTTGAATACATCTACGCTACTTATTTATTGGAAACCGCTGAAAAAGACGGTGTCCTTGTCGTTAATAAACCAGCCAGTATCCGAAATGCCAATGAAAAACTCTTTGCCACCGATTTTCCTGACTGTGTCGCACCGTCATTAGTCACACGACGAGCCGACTCGCTACGTCGATTCCTTGCCGAGCATAGCGATATTATTCTCAAACCACTCGGTGAAATGGGCGGTGCCTCGATTTTTCGGGTTAAAGCAGATGATCCAAACATCAGCGTCATTATCGAAACCCTGACCCATCACGGCACGAGCTATATTATGGCGCAGCGTTTCATTGCTGAAATTAGTGCCGGTGATAAACGCATTTTGCTGATTGATGGTGAACCTGTGCCTTATGCTCTGGCTCGTATTCCAGCCAAAGGCGAAACCCGTGGCAATCTTGCCGCCGGAGGACGCGGTGAAGGTATCGCATTAAGTGAGCGCGATCTTGAAATCTGCAAACAGCTTGGCCCGGTGTTAAAAGAAAGAGGACTGATGTTTGTCGGTATTGATGTCATTGGTGATTACCTCACCGAAATAAACAGCACCAGCCCAACTTGTATACGCGAACTGGACACGCAATTTAATTTAAACATCAGTGGCCAACTCATGGACGCAATCGAAACCAAACTATCATGAGCTTACACTTTTTCAGTACAAGTCGTTTTGTAAATGCTCTTTTACTCATCGCTTTCCTGAGTCTTGTTGGTTGTTCTACTGAATCAAAACCGGTTCCAAAATTTCAGGAAACGGTTTTCACTATGGGCACGCTGGTCGAAGTCACCATTGTCGGTGAAGAAGAGCAACTTGCTGAACAAGCCTACGCCGCCATACTCGATGATTTTAATTACATGCATAACACCTGGCATCCATGGCAACGAAATGCACTGGCACGCATTAATGGTTTACTTAAAACCGGCGCGCCATTTTCGCTTGCACCCTCTATTTTACCTTTAATCACAAAATCTCAAACGCTATCTAAACAAAGTCAGGGGTTGTTTAATCCCGCTATTGGTAAATTAGTAAAGCTATGGGGCTTTCATCAAGATAATCTCGATGAAATTTTCGAACCACCCGAAGACAGTGAGATAAAAGCCCTGTTAAAAAACTTGCCGAAAATGAGTGACATCAAATTTAACAACCTGACGATGTCTGGAAGTAATGAAAATATTCAACTTGATTTTGGTGGCTTCGCCAAAGGCGCAGCAGTGGATGCAACCATTGAGCATTTAAAAGAATTTGGCATTCAAAATGCTGTCATTAATGCCGGCGGTGATTTGCGTGCGATAGGTCAGCACAACGATCGCCCCTGGCGCATTGGAATACGCAACCCAAGAGCCAATGGTGTTTTTGCAGCGATTGACATCACAGGTGATGAAAGCGTTTTTACCTCTGGTGACTATGAGCGTTACTTTGAAGCAGATGGCAAACGCTATCATCACATTATCGATCCTCGTACGGGTTATCCTGCTAATAACACCCGTTCGGTAACCGTTATTCATTCTGATGCCGCAACAGCTGATGCAGCCGCAACAGCACTATTTATTGCAGGTCCAGAACAGTGGCATGAAATTGCCAAGGCAATGGGCATTAAATATGTCATGTTAGTCGCAAGTAATGGTGATGTGCATATGAATCCTGCCATGTCCAAGCGTATTCAATTTACTGTCAAACAAGCTGTTATTAATATCAGCAAACCACTTCAATGAATCATTCCGGTTTAGCATCACTCTTTACTATCGCTGACAAAATTTTATTTTTCTTTAGCGCTGCATTAATCATTGCGAGCTACTTTTATTTCTGGCAATCAACACCCGCTCATTATGCTGTGGTTAAAAGTCCGCAACAAAATGCTTTATTCATCGATCTCAATGATCCAAAAGTTCATAACGTGAAAGGTCATTTAGGCATTAGCACACTAAAAGTACATGATGGCCAAATTCGCTTTACTGCTTCACCTTGTAAAAATAAAATTTGTATTCAAAGTGGTTGGCATCAACATGGTGGCGCTATAACCGCATGCTTGCCTAATCGTATTAGCGTACAGCTCACAAGTCAGTCTTCGACACCCGGTTACGATGCCATTATCTTCTAACATACAGAAAAATCTAAACCGAATATCTTTGGGGCATAAGGATCAACTTATCGCCGGTTTTGCTGCGCTCGCAATCACTATTCATTTATTGGAAAGCACATTGCCGTCACCCATACCAGGTATCAAACCGGGACTTGCAAACCTGGTTACATTATATGTACTGATTCGACACGGCTGGTCATTAGCGCTCAACGTCAGTCTCATTCGGGTCATTGCTGCCAGCTTACTATTAGGTAGTTTTCTTTCACCCACGTTTGCCATGAGCCTTGCCGGTGCTGTCGCCAGTCTTGCCGTACTGGGACTTGCCTGGATTTGTCCGGGAAAACCTTTCGGTCCAATTGGGTTATCCATTCTTGCGGCCATGGCACATATCTCGGCACAGGTGATCACGGCATATTTATTGTTTATTCCACATGCCTCGCTGTTCACTTTATTGCCAATTTTACTGACAGCTGCGCTGATCTCGGGCACATTCGGCGGTATACTGGTTAGCAAGATACTTGAACGCACACACGATCTAACAGACACATGAGTCAACTTTTACTAACAGGACAAGCTACGCCCAATATTAGCGCCGGCGATCGCCTTGGTCTGACGCTGTTTTTTGCCGTCACGATTCACGCCATTGTGATTCTGGGTATCAGCTTTGGTACCGAGCTTTTGAATCAAAAAGATCCTGTGCAAACCATGGAAATCACGCTGGTGCAATCACGCAGTGAAACCGCACCCGATGAGGACCCTCAGTATTTAGCACAAGCCAGTCAACAAGGTAGTGGCAATACCGAAGCGGTTAAACGTCCTCAAGCACTTCGCAATGAGGCCGTCAAAACACCACACCAAACTCAAGGTACTGCACCAGAAAACAGTCTTCCTGTTGAACAACAACAAAAACGGTTAGAACAGAAACAACGTGAAGTGATGCTGGCTGATAAATCCAAAACATCCATCGCTTCTCGCAAACAAACGCCGCGTGAAGACAGTAAAAAACCCAATGTCACGAATATGATGTCACGCGCATTTCAAATGGCCGCTGCCAGTGCTGAAGTTGATGAGTTTCGTCTGGCCAACAAAAGTAAAAAACGAACTAAATTTGTCACTGCCAGCACCAGAGAATTCAAATACGCCTCGTATCAAGATGCATGGCGTCAAAAGGTAGAACGTATTGGGCGTATCAATTATCCGGAAGAAGCGCGTAAACGAAAGCTCAGTGGCCGACTCACCATGACAGTTGCAATTAAACCCAACGGCACCTTAAAAGAAGTCTCAATTGATCGTTCATCAGGCAATAAATTGCTTGATGATTCTGCGCGCCGTATTGTTCGACTGGCTTCACCCTTCGCGCCTTTTCCTGAAAATATTCGCCAGGAAACCGACCTGCTCTATATCACCCGCACCTGGATATTTCAGGAAGGAAACAGCCTCTACACAAAATAAACTTATTTATTAAGTTGATACTTGCCTGTTTGACGTGGCTGGCTAATACTTAGCATATGAGCCAAGCCGATTATTTAAATAATCACTTTCTTATCGCTATGCCGGCGTTAGAAGATCCTAATTTTTTTCATAGTGTTACCTATATTTGTGAACATAATGAACAAGGCGCGATGGGAATTGTGATTAACCAGCCGTTGGACATTTCACTTGCCGATGTCCTCGAACACATGGAAATGCCTACTCATGATGAATCATTGGGTTCCACCCCCGTCTATCTTGGTGGGCCCGTTCAAACGGATCGAGGCTTTGTGCTACACGAACCTGCCGGTGAATGGGACTCCATGCTGGAGATCACCGATTCTATTGCAGTCACAACCTCACGCGATATCTTGCAAGCACTCAATGATGGTAATGGCCCCAGCCGTTCTTTAGTCGCACTCGGTTATGCCGGTTGGGGAGAAGGTCAACTTGAACATGAACTGGTTGAGAATGCCTGGTTAACCTGCCCGGCAGATAGCGCCATTATTTTTGAAACCCCGATTGAAAATCGCTGGACAGCCGCCGCTGCGTCACTCGGTATCGATCTCAATACTATTTCCGATACATTTGGTCATGCTTAATGACTAGCCCACAAACCTTACTCGGTTTTGATTTTGGTGAAAAACGTACCGGTGTTGCCGTCGGTCAATCTCTAACCGGTACTGCAACAGCGCTCACCACTCTCAATAGCCAACGTAATAAACCCGACTGGCTCGGCATCGAGGCTTTGATAAAAGAATGGCAACCTAATGCGCTGGTGGTTGGCATCCCGGTTCATATGGATGGCACCGAACAAGCCATGACGCTGGCAGCACGAAAATTTGCTCGCCAACTCGAAGGCCGTTTTCAATTACCGGTGCACGAAGCAGAAGAAAGACTCAGCTCGGTAGAAGCCGAAGAAGCATTAGGCGCTAATCCCGATAAAGCCGATAAAGCCGATATTGATCGTGAAGCTGCGCGAATCATCCTGCAAAGTTGGTTGGGCACACAATCTTAAAATAACTTTGCAAAATCTTGCAGACAAAGGCCAGAACTCCTGCCATAATAGCGCCTGATGTCATCAGTAAAAACGCAAGCCCAGCCCACGCAACCGGTCAAGCTTAGACCGGGGAACATCCAATTGGATCAACAAGGCAAACTCCGCCATTTTCTGGCGATTGAAGGCTTACCCAAAACCGTTCTGACACAAATTCTCGATACCGCTGAATCCTTTACCGCCAGCGAAGAAAAGAAATTCGAATTACTCAAAGGCCACACCATTGCCAATCTGTTCTTTGAGCCCAGCACACGTACTCGTACCACCTTTGAATTAGCCGCGAAACGACTCTCGGCCGATGTTCTCAATATCAACATTAGTGCTTCCAGTAGCAGCAAGGGTGAAACCCTGCTCGATATGTTGCGTAACCTCGAGGCCATGCATGTTGATATGTTCGTAGTGCGGCACGGCAGCAGTGGTGCGGCGCATTTTATTGCCAACCACGTCCCCAAACATGTCAGTGTGTTAAATGCCGGTGATGGCAGTCATGAGCATCCAACACAGGCCATGCTCGATATGTTTACCATTCGCCAGCATAAACCGGATTTTCCATCCCTTCGCGTGGCCATTGTCGGTGACATTATGCATTCGCGAGTTGCCCGCTCACAAATTCATGCCTTAAACACACTAGGGGTCGGTGAACTCAGAGTGATTGCCCCGCAAACATTATTACCTGCCGGCATCGATAAAATGGGGGTACAGGTTTATCAAGATATGGATGCAGGGATTAAGGATGTTGACGTGGTCATTATGCTGCGACTGCAACGCGAGCGCATGCACGGCGCATTCATTCCCAGCGAACATGAATATTTCAAACTCTACGGCATGACTGAAGCTCGTTTGGCGCTGGCTAAACCCAATGCCATTGTCATGCATCCCGGCCCAATCAACCGCGGTGTTGAAATGGACTCGGCCGTGGCCGATGGTTCCCACTCCGTTATTTTGCAACAAGTCAGTAATGGTATTGCTGTGCGAATGGCCGCAATGGCGATGGCAATGCGTAACCCTGACGGGAGCAGTGCATCGTGAGTACACGCATACATATTAAGGGCGGCCATCTCATTGACCCGACCAATGATATTGATGCGGTGACCGACCTCTGGATTGCCGATGGTAAAGTACAAAGCATTGCTAAAGCCCCCGATGGCTTTACAGCAGATCAAACCATTAATGCCGAACAGCAGATTGTTTGCCCCGGTTTGATTGATTTATCGGCACGCATCCGCGAACCCGGCCAGGAACATAAAGCCACCATCGCCAGCGAAACCACTGCCGCAGCCAAAGCGGGAATTACCACTCTTGTTTGTCCTCCGGACACCCAACCAGTCATTGATTCACCCGCCATTGTTGAACTCATTCACCTCAAGGCACGTGAAGCCGGCATGTCACATTTACATATGCTCGGCGCGCTCACCTGCAACCTTGGAGGCGAACTGATTAGCGAAATGCACAGTCTCAAAGAGGCCGGGGTCCTCGGTATGAGTAATGCCAATCAGCCCGTACCCAACTCTTTAATTCTAGGCCGTGCCTTTGAATACGCCGCGACGCACGATCTCACTGTGTTTATCCGACCAGATGACAATGGTCTGAGTGACAATGGCTGTGTGCATGAAAGCGCACTGTCATCACGACTTGGCCTGCCCGGCATACCGGAAGCCGCAGAAACGGTGGCCGTTGCACGACATCTGGAACTTATTGAACAAACCGGCGTACGCGCGCATTTCAGTCAATTATCTACCGCTCGTGCGGCCAACATGATTGCTCGTGCACGTCATGACGGATTAAAAGTCACTGCAGATGTGGCAATACACCACCTCTATCTCACCGATATTGATATCCGCGATTACAATAGTGCCTGTCACTTAATTCCGCCTCTACGCAGTGAACGCGATCGTGACGGTCTGCGTGACGCGCTCAAACAGGGTGTCATAGACGCGATATGTTCCGATCACCAGCCGCATGATCCGGATGCCAAACAAGCACCATTTCCCGACACCGAGCCCGGCATGTCAGGACTCGATACCTTGCTGCCATTGGTGAAACGACTTGCTGATGAAAAACTGCTATCACTCTCTGAAGCGATTGATCGTGTTACCCGGCTTCCCGCTAACATTCTTGGTCTTGATCAAGGACATCTTAGTGTAGGCGCCAATGCGGATATCTGCATCTTTGATCCTGACATGAGCTGGGGAGTGAGCAGCGACACACTCAATAGCGCAGGTCACAACACACCATTTATCGGTTGGGAAATGCATGGCCGCGCCACCCGTACCCTGGTAAACGGACAACTTATTTTTAGTACCGACCATGACTGATCAAACTCGTAATACCATTCACGTTGAGGATGCCAATATCCTCGATCACCAAGCCTTCGATGGCGACCAATTCATCCTGCGCTTGCATGCACCCAAAACCGCCGCCGAAGCACAACCCGGCAGCTTTGTGCATATTCGCTGCGCCGAACGCCTACCAATGCGCCGGCCTATTTCAATCATGCGCACCGATCCTGCTACAGGCGAAATCACCCTGCTCTACAAAGCACTTGGAGAAGGCACGCGCGCCCTTGGTGAAAGAAAAGTAGGTGAAACACTCAGTTTAATGGGCCCCATTGGTAAGGCATTCAGCTTTAATCCAGACAAAAAACGCCCACTGCTCATCGGCGGCGGTGTCGGCATGCCACCGATGGTATTTATTGCTGACCATTTAAAAGACAACAAAGACGTCGAGCCATTTGTGATCCTCGGCTCTGAAGTGCCGTTCCCTTTCAAGGTTCAACCATCACAACACATCATCAAGGGACTCGCTCCCGATGTGATTGGCACCATGCCACTGATGGAAGATTGGGGTATCGCCTGTCGACTCGCCAGCCTGCAAGGTTACCCCGGCTGTTTTGATGGCTACGTTACCGATCTCGCACGTGCATGGCTTGATGGCTTAAGTGATGACGAACGTAAACAGGTCGAAGTGTTCTCCTGCGGCCCACACCCCATGCTCGAAGCCGTTGCCAAACTCGCTGCTGAATACGATCTGCCCTGTCAGGTATCTCTTGAAGAATTTATGGCCTGTGCCGTCGGCGGCTGTGCCGGGTGTGTCGTAAAAGTTGAAACGGATAACGGCCCGGCGATGCAACGTGTTTGTGTTGATGGACCGGTGTTTGATGCTAAACGAGTTTTTTCAAACTAGCACTCGATATAATATGTAGTTTTACCTACTATATGTTGATTCTCCGGCATGTCATAATAGCCAGTAACAGCAATCTCTCGTGTTAAGCGCTTCTGTGGAGAAACGTTACTAACACATCAAAGTGATTACTAATCTTTTCTTATTGGGGTGGTTATCACTTTAATAAAATCAGGGATAATGACTATGACAAAAATGATCTCCCTCACCAAATACGAACACCAGGTCGTACCTAAATTTCGCGACCAATTAAATCAGGCTGAATCAGTCGAGGATGTTAAAAAATTTTTCATCGCGACCACGCAAGAATTGCTTTCCCTCGCGACGGAAGGAAGCCTGTCCGTTGATTATGACGATATTTCCTTACTACCTGGCCAAACACCCAGCTATTCTCTGTCGTCACAGGTTACAGATGACGCATCCTTTAAAGAACTAGCGAATAGTGATCTTGATGCAGTTATGGGGCGACTGTCCGAGCAAGCATCCAATCACCATAAGCACCTGATGAAAAATAATACGAAAACAAAACTCAAGATCAAAAATCACTGAACCTAATTTCAGGTAAGCTAGGCCGTATGAAATGATGTCCCAGGTAAAATTAAGTTTCAAATTAATTCAGGAGTAACTGGCTATGTATATAAAACAAATCTTAATATGTGCATTGATTCTAACCCTTAGCGGGTGCGCTACCGATCCTGGCCGTGATCAGGAACAAGCAGGTATGGTCATCGGTGGCATCCTTGGAGGTGTACTTGGCGCACAGATTGGTAAGGGTCGTGGCAGAACAGTTGCGATTATTGCCGGCACATTAGTAGGCTCCAGCATTGGCGGTTCTGTAGGTCGCTCTATGGATACAACCGATCGTTTGAAAACTGCGCAGACCCTCGAAACTGTTCGGACCGGCGTGCCTTCTTCATGGCAAAACCCTGATACTAACCATCAATACACAGTTGTTCCTACTCGTACTTATGAAACTGCCTCTGGACCCTGCCGCGAATATACTGTCGACGCTATCATAGGGGGCAAAAAAGAGAAGGTGTATGGCACAGCCTGTCGTCAGGCGGATGGGAGTTGGAAAATACAAAATTAACTAAGTCACTGCGATCCAGCAATCGCTTAACCATGTAGATGATGAAGCGCCGAAGACAGTTCGGCGCTTCAATCTTACCCCAACATTCCTCCACCACCTGGGCTATTTTCATCTTCGACCAATGACATGCCACCAATTGCAGTATCCATTTTTTCTACCGCTTCTTCATCACCCAGTTTAATCATCAAACGCAGTTCGTTCGCTGAGTCAGCAGAATGGATGGCATCTTCGTAGGTAATTTCGCCAGAGGTATACAAATCGTAAAGCGCCTGATCGAAGGTCTTCATACCATTTTGATTCGACTTACGCATGAGTTCTTTAAGTTCGTGAATAGAGCCTTTACGTATAATATCGGCAGCAAGTGGTGTATTGATCAACACTTCAATCGCGGCACGACGACCTTTACCATCCGGTGTCGGAATCAATTGTTGCGCAATAATACCCTTCAGATTCAAAGACAGATCCATTAGCAATTGATTACGACGATCTTCTGGGAAGAAGTTAATAATACGATCAAGCGCCTGGTTGGCGTTATTAGCATGCAAGGTTGCCAAACAAAGGTGTCCGGTTTCAGCGAAAGTAATCGCGTGCTCCATGGTTTCACGGGTTCGAATTTCACCAATCAGAATCACATCCGGTGCTTGTCGCAAAGTGTTCTTCAATGCCACTTCAAATGATTCGGTATCAAGACCAACTTCGCGTTGAGTAATAATACAACCATCATGCTGGTGAATATATTCAATAGGATCTTCGATACTAATAATATGCCCGGTGGTATTTTTATTGCGGTAACCAATCATTGCCGCCAGCGAAGTTGATTTACCCGTACCCGTACCACCGACAAATAACACCAGACCACGTTTGGTCATCGACAGATTTTTAATCACTGCTGGTAGCCGCAACTCTTCAAGTGTCGGAATTTTGGTTTCAATTTTACGTAACACCATGCCAGCATGATTACGTTGAATAAAGGCACTCACACGAAAACGTCCGATCCCCGAGGCCGATATCGCAAAGTTACATTCATTGTGCTGAGTAAACTCATCTTTTTGAGCTTCACTCATAATGCTAAAAACGGTTTCTTTGGCCTGAGCCGGGGTCAGTGAATCTTTAGTTACCGGGGTCATTTTGCCATTGATCTTTAACGATGGCGCCATCCCTGCAGTAATAAATAAATCCGATGCACCTTTTTGCACCATCAATTTTAACAACGATTGAAATTCCATTCTGGCTTACCCTCTTATCCGGTCTTTCCGCTTTAAAAAATTAAGCTAAAAATTGATCTTTATTTGCCGCACGCATACGCGCATCTTGCACCGTAATCTGTCCTTTGCCGACTAAATCTTTCAAACACTGATCCAGCGTCTGCATACCAATTCCCTGACCGGTTTGAATCGCCGAGTACATCTGGGCAATTTTATTTTCACGAATCAAGTTTCGTATTGCCGGTGTACCAATCATGATTTCATGTGCAGCAATACGACCACCACCAATTTTCTTAATCAGCGTCTGCGCTATAACCGCGCGTAATGATTCTGACAACATAGAACGCACCATATCTTTTTCTGCTGCCGGGAATACATCGATAATACGGTCAATAGTTTTTGCCGCTGAACTGGTATGCAAGGTACCAAACACCAGATGCCCTGTTTCTGCAGCAGAAAGAGCTAGACGAATAGTTTCCAGATCTCGCATTTCGCCTACCAGAATAATATCCGGATCTTCACGCAGCGCACTACGTAGTGCTTCATTAAATCCGAGCGTATCACGATGAACTTCGCGCTGGTTCACCAGACATTTTTTACTTTCGTGAACAAATTCGATGGGATCCTCAACGGTCAGAATATGCCCAAACTCATTGTCATTTTTGTAATCGATCATCGCCGCCAGGGTCGTTGACTTACCTGAACCTGTAGGCCCTGTCACCAACACAATGCCGCGCGGTACATCAGAAATTTCCTTAAACACCGCCGGACAACCTAATTCCTCCAAACTCATGATGCGCGAGGGAATAGTACGAAATACTGCACCCGCCCCGCGGTTATGGTTGAAGGCATTTACACGGAAACGGGCTAAACCTGGAATTTCGAATGAAAAGTCAGTTTCGAAAAATTCCTCATAATCCTTACGTTGCTTATCATTCATAATGTCGTAAATCAGGCTATGCACCTGTTTATGCTCTAAAGCAGGGACATTGATTCGACGAATATCGCCATCGACACGAATCATCGGAGGTAAACCCGCTGATAAATGTAAATCCGATGCATCATTTTTAACGCCGAAAGCAAGTAGTTCCGCAATATCCATGCAATCCTCCATCTAGGTAAATCTGAGCTACGCAGAATTTATTGTTCTAAGTATAATAAGGCTAATAATCCGGTGATCAAAGCCACTTTTTTCTACAGTATAGCGCACCTGCAGAGTTTGACATGAGCAACATCGCACAAGGTATTAAGCTTGTACAGCAACGAATTATAACTGCTGCTGCAGCTGCAAACCGTGATCCACTCGAGGTCACGCTGCTGGCGATCAGCAAAACCCGCCCGGTCACCGATATTCGTGAGGCGATTGCTGCCGGTCAGCAGCATTTTGGTGAAAATTACCTGCAAGATGCCCTGCCCAAAATCGACGAACTGAGCGCCGAAACTCCCCCGCTTTGCTGGCATTTTATAGGGGCGATTCAGTCAAATAAAACCAAAGACATCGCACAACATTTTGACTGGGTACACACGCTGGAAAGACTAAAAATTGCAAAGCGACTTAATGACCAACGACCAGATGGACTTGAACCCCTGCAGGTTTGCCTCCAGATTAATGTCAGTGGTGAGGCAAGCAAGGCCGGCATGGACGCCGATCAGGTACTGCAACTAGCTGAAGATATTCGCTCCCTGCCCCGCTTAAAGCTAAGGGGGCTAATGGCAATACCTGCGGCAACGGATGACATTGCACAACAGCGGCAGGCCTTTGCAACACTTCGGCAGTTATTTGAACAATTAAATCAGCAAGGTTATCAGCTTGATACGCTATCAATGGGTATGAGCAATGATATGGAAGCTGCGATTGCCGAGGGCAGCACCATCGTGCGCATTGGCGCGGCTATTTTTGGCGCACGCACATAATTAAGGTATGTTGAGACTATGAACAATTATTCAATTGGATTTATTGGTGGCGGTAATATGGCTGCCAGCATCATCGGCGGACTCATTAACGACGGGTTCCCTGCGGCGAATATCTGCGTGGCCGAACCCAACGACACTGCGCGTAGTCAACTCGCAGCCAGCTTTGGCGTACGTACCGAGGTCGACAACACACTCATTGCCCATGACGTCGACGTACTGGTGCTGGCGGTAAAACCACAGGTGATGAAAAGCGTCACACAACAAATTGCCGATACGGTCCAAACTCAAAAACCGCTTGTCATATCCATTGCAGCCGGCATTCGTGGCAGTGATCTGTCTGATTGGCTCGGTGGTAAGGTTGCGGTAGTACGAAGCATGCCGAATACACCTGCATTAGTTCAAAGTGGCGCTGCCGGGCTATTTGCCAATGAGCAAGTCTCTGACACCCAACGAGAACAGGCTGAATCGATACTTCGTGCTGTGGGCATTACCGTCTGGCTCGAAAGCGAGCAGCAAATTGATGCTGTCACCGCCCTCTCCGGTAGTGGTCCCGCTTATATTTTTTATGTCATTGAGGCGATGGAAAATGCCGGGATAAAACTGGGGTTAGATGCCAGCATTGCGCGTCGACTCGCAGTACAAACTGCGTTTGGTGCTTCCAAACTTGCGCTCGAGTCTTCGGATGATCCTGCCCTTTTAAGAGAAAAAGTGACCTCGCCTGGTGGCACCACAGAGCGAGCACTGCAAGCCTTAAAAGACGGTGGTCTTGAAGGTATTTTCATGCAAGCCCTTCAAGCTGCCAATGACCGCGCAGCAGAACTGGCCGACCAACTTGCAAACAGCGATTAACCCAGCCCTTATTTAGGAGTCCTACCGATGGGTAATGATTATTTACTCAACCCTGTTATTTTCCTCGTCGACACCCTGTTCGGCCTCTACATTCTGGTCGTGATGCTTCGCCTATTGCTGCAAATCGTCCGTGCTGATTTCTATAACCCTTTCTCGCAGTTTCTGGTGAAAGCCACCAATCCGCCACTGCGCCCATTGCGACGCATTATTCCCGGCTGGGGCGGCGTTGATATCGCCTCGTTGGTACTGCTCTTTGTCCTGCAATGCCTCGCGATCGTGCTGATGGCCTTATTACAGGGCGGTGCGCTGGAATCAATCAGTATTGCCGGCCTGTTTATGGCCAGCATCGCTAAACTGATTTCTTTACTGCTGTATATCTATTTTTTCAGCCTGATTATTATCGCCCTGCTCAGCTGGATTTCTCCCGGCGGATATAACCCGGTGACCGCACTGATGAGCAGCATCAATGAGCCATTATTGCGCCCGGTACGAAAATTACTACCGCCCGTAGGCATGTTGGACTTTTCCGTGTTTGTTACCATTTTAGGGCTGGTGGTAGCCCGCATGCTGATTATGCCGCCTTTGTATGCCTTATCTGTGCACCTGGGCTTCCCGGCATCACTACTACGCCTGCTTTACTAAACCAGCTCACCTGAAATATCGTTAAAAAAAACGCTGCAATTTCATTAAAATCGTCTATAACTAATAGCACTATGTGTTTTGTTTCATGAGCAATTTTATGCTTCATAAACAATAAAAACACAGTATTTTCATAATGTTAGCGGTTATAGCCGTTTTTTTGGAGTTATACGACATGCCCAGTAATGAGCTTATGCTACAGGTCGAAGCCTATGCAAAGTGGAAAAATGATCTGATTCGTGAAATTAAGGCTTATCTTGATTGGGCGGAAGAAAATGATCTCAACGACCCTGAAAATGATCTGCGTATCTACGACATTATTGAGGCGCTCAAGGCCGATAAAATTACCATCGCCTTTGTTGCTGAAGTTTCACGCGGCAAAACCGAGCTTATCAACACACTGTTCTTTTCACAGTACAAACGCCGCCTGCTACCTTCGCAAGCAGGTCGCACGACGATGTGCCCAACTGAAATATTCTTCGACGAAAGTGCTGATCGACCTTATATCAGATTACTGCCTATCGAGACACGCCTTCAGGGCACCAGTATTGCCGAGTTCAAAAAAGAACAAATCGAATGGACCAATATTTACCTCGATCCTGAATCAGCCGACTCGCTAGCCGAAGCTTTCAGTGAAGTCACTCGCAGCAAACGTGTTTCGGTTGAACGTGCTCGTGAACTGGGTTTATATGACGAGCAAGAGTTTCAGCACCTTGCCGCACAAGATATTCCAACGACCCACATAGAAATACCCAAGTGGCGTCATGCAATGATTAATTTCCCACATCCTTTGTTACAACAAGGTCTTGTGGTGCTCGATACACCAGGCCTTAATGCCCTGGGCACAGAACCTGAACTTACTTTAAACATGTTGCCCAATGCACAATCAGTGCTGTTCTTACTTGCTGCCGATACCGGTGTCACGAAATCTGATATGGAAATGTGGCAACACCACCTGAGCAGCTACCGGGTTAGCCATAAAAAAGGCATGCTGGTTGTCCTGAACAAGATTGATACCTTGTGGGATGAGCTGCAAAACAAAGAAGCGATTAATATCAGTATTCAATCGCAATGCAAAAAAACTTCTGAAGAACTGAACATAGATATTGAAAATATCTTTCCTATTTCGGCACAAAAAGCCTTATTGGCCAAAATCAAGAATGACGATATCTTGCTGGCAAACAGTGGCATTAACAAACTGGAACATGCACTCAGCCGCGATGTGATTCCCGAAAAGCACCATATTATTAGTGAAAAAGTGATTTCTGAAGTCAGTACCATGATTGATACTGATAAACAGGTTCTGGTTGACCGCATTAATTCAACCCTGAAACAACGTGAAGAATTACAATCACTGTGCGGTAAAAATGCCGATGTCATTATGCATTTGTTGCAAAAAACTCGTGACGAACAGATTGTTTACAACAAAAATCTGGAAGGCCTGAAAAAAGGCCGGCGTATTCTGGATAGCTACAATTATAAACTGCTTGAGCACCTTGACCTTATTGCCGTTGATAAACTGGTTGCCAGCACGCGTAAATCAATGTCAGGAAGCTGGACTACCACGGGCATGAAAAGCGGTATGAAAGAGTTCTTTGACAACATGGCTGCTGCTATGGATGGCGCATCTAACCAGGCAATGGAAAGTCATAAGCTGGTACAGGCTATTTATCACAAATTCCACAAAGAACATGGTTTCAGAAACGTTAAACCCAAGCTATTTACCACCAACCGTTTCCAGCGCGAATTAAACCTGCTCTACCGTGAAGCCGAGCTGTTCCGTAAGAGCCCGGTCACCACCATGACTGAACAAAGTTTCGTGGTGAAAAAATTCTTTATCTCCATGGTCAGTAAAGCTCGTAATATTTTCTTTAATGCCAATCAGGAAGCAAACCGCTGGGCAAAGGAAATTATTAATCCGCTCAAAGCTCAAATAAGAGAACATAAACTTGATATCGAAAAGCGTCTGCTGACCTTAAGAAAAATCAGTCAATCACGCGATACACTTGAATCTCGTATTGCTGAACTTGAAAACACCTTGAAGGATCTCGAGCAACAAATATCAGCGATTAATCTTATGCTGGAAGTGGTCAAACGTCCCTTTACACCACCGGTTAAGGATAAAAAACAGGCCGCCGATGCTTCTTAAGCAGCTAACTTAGTGTCTTTACTTGTCAGTTGCTCTAGGTATCTTTAGACTGGTCATCATTGTTAGTCATAGATAGCTTGTAAACATGCCGGACACAATCCCGGAAAATTCCGTTGGACTCGTCACATCTCAAACGATGCACTTTGATGCACCGCTTGCGCTTGTCTGTGGCCGAACACTCGATAACTATGATCTCGTTTATGAAACCTATGGCGAACTTAATGCCGACAAATCCAATGCCATTCTGATTTGTCATGCGCTTTCCTCGGATCAACATGCTGCCGGCTATCACAGCATGGAAGATCGCAAACCGGGCTGGTGGGAATCGTGTATAGGCCCCGGCAAGGTCATCGACACCAATCATTTTTTTGTGGTCTGTCCCAATAATCTTGGCGGCTGTAAAGGTTCAAGTGGCCCATCCAGTATCAATCCTGAAACAGGCAAACCTTATGGCCCAGATTTTCCGATTGTCACTGTTAAAGACTGGGTTGAAAGTCAGGCGCGTTTTGCCGATAAATTGAACATCGACACATGGCTAGCCGTGATTGGTGGCAGTCTGGGTGGTATGCAGGTATTGCAATGGAACATCGATTTTCCAGGCAGGCTCAAACACGCTGCCGTCATTGCCGCCGCGCCCAAGCTCACCGCGCAGAATATTGGTTTTAACGAAGTCGCCCGTCAGGCGATTATGCATGATGTTGATTTTCACGAAGGCCGTTACTACGAACATAATACCGTTCCACGTCGTGGTCTCATGCTTGCGCGTATGCTTGGACACATTACCTATCTGTCCGATGATGCGATGCGTGAAAAATTTGGCCGTGAATTACGCCAGGGTCAAATCAGTTATGGCTTTGATGTGGAATTTCAGGTCGAAAGTTACCTGCGTTATCAGGGTGAATCCTTTGTAGATCGTTTTGATGCCAACACCTACCTGCTTATGACAAAAGCACTGGATTATTTTGATCCCGCTGGTGACTTTGATGATGATTTAGCAAAAGCTTTATCTAAAGCAAAATCAGATTTTCTTGTGATCTCGTTTAGTAGTGACTGGCGTTTTGCACCAGAACGTTCACGGGAGATTGTAAAGGCTTTGCGCGAAAATCAACACGATGTCAGTTATGCCGAAATTGAAGTGTCGCATGGTCATGATGCCTTTTTAATTCCTATCAAGGAATATCTCGATGTCTTCGGCGCATGGATGGGACACCTTGTTAAAGAGGTGTCATCATGAACTCCATTAACAATCAAGTGCGCCCCGATTTACAAACTATTTGTGAATGGATTCAACCCAAAACACGCATCCTCGATCTCGGTTGTGGCGATGGCACACTCCTCAGTATGTTAAAAACGGAACGAGACGTTAATGGTTATGGTCTTGAGATTGAGATCAGTAACATCGTCAAATGCATTAATTCTGGTGTGAATGCCATTCATGCCGATTTGAATGCCGGCTTGTCCGAATTTGATGATAAAGCTTTTGATTACGTGGTTATGACGCAGGCCTTGCAAGCTGTTGAACGCCCTGATCGCCTGCTTAACGATATGCTGCGTGTTGGTCGTGAAGGTATAGTTACTTTCCCAAACTTTGGTCACTGGCGTTCACGTTTACAACTGTTCTTTGGTGGACATATGCCAATGACACCCAGCCTGCCGAGCAAATGGTTTAACACGCAAAATATTCATCTCTGTACGTTGCAGGATTTTGAACAACTCTGCGCAGACAATAATATTAAAATTTTACAACGCACCGTCGTGGATCGAGATCACAAGAGCAGCTTTGGCATGCGACTCTTCCCCAATCTTTTAGGTGAAGTGGCTATTTACCGGATTCAAAATTCGTAAAATTGTCTTTTACAAATAAGCGAAAAAAAAAGCCCGCATCAGCGGGCTTTTTTAGTGAGTGATATAAAAATCAGAATAAGTAATTCACACCCACTGAGACTTCGTTTCGGTCATAGTCAAAACTACTGATGTTTGATTCATTATCTGTGTGAGTATAATCCACAAATACATCTGTCTTTTTATTAATCTGATAATTCAATTCAGCTTTCGCTTTGAAACGGTCATCATTACGACGAGTGCTTACACCGCTTGAGACATTGTCATCTTTGTAACGACTATCACGATATTGCACATCGAATTCAGTGCCCCATTTCCCATTCAATGGTACTTTTGCATTAGCTCGGATCGTATGACGCACCGGCGAACTACTTCTAAAGCTTGTTGCTGTAGTACGATCTTTGCGATCATTGGTTTCAAAGATGTAGGAAAGGCGGTAACGGTTACCACCATGTTTGATCCGGTATTCTGCTCGAGCGCGATGACGATCACCTTCCAGGCTATCAAACTGGCTGCTCTCAGACGTAATATCGCTGTAACGGTAGCGAAGGCGTAGTTCTGTATTTTTAGTGAACTTATGACGACCTTCCGCACTCAAGGTCCAGATAGATTCATAAGGATCACCACCAAATTCTAAATAATCATACTTGGCACCAAACCGCCCATGCCAATCGCCTAGTTTTTTGTGATAAGCCAAACCACCGCTTACTAATAAGAAATTAAACTCATCGTCGGTATCGTATTCACGGTTATAAAGAACACCTGTGAAATGAACACCATTATCTTTATCACCCGTCAGATAGCGACTGGCAACACCAAGAATATCGACAAAATTATCTTTTAAATCACTTGCAACAACATTACTGTCATCAGCGAGGGTCACGTTATCGTCATGGCCAATTTTGGCCGACACAATACCTCTCCATTCGCTCGCCACTGCAGCACTGCTCAGTGCCGTTGTGACTGCTAATACTCCCAAACCTATTTTTTGTTTTGTTTTCATGATAATTTCACCTAGAAAATATATTAAGTAATTCTGCTAACACTATAATAAATAATAAATAATAAATAAACAACAATTTTAAACACAAACAAACCTGCTTGCCTCCTGAGGGCAAGCAGGTCGTCAACCAATAACAACGAAAATTCTAAGCCTTAGTCGTCTTTTTCATCTACTTCGTCTACTTCATCTATTTCGTCGATTTCATCAATCTCAACCTCAGGGACTTCAACCTCGGGGACTTCAACCTCGGGGACTTCAACCTCAGGGACTTCAACCTCAGGGACTTCAACCTCGGGGACTTCAACCTCGGGGACTTCAACCTCAGGGACTTCAACCTCAGGGACTTCAACCTCAGGGACTTCAACCTCTGGTACCTCAACCTCAGGTGCTTCAACCTCAGGTGCTTCAACCTCAGGTGCTTCAACCTCAGGTGCTTCAACCTCGGGTGCTTCAACCTCAGGTGCTTCAACCTCAGGTGCTTCAACCTCAGGTGCTTCAACCTCAGGTGCTTCAACCTCAGGTGCTTCAACCTCAGGTGCTTCAACCTCAGGTGCTTCAACCTCAGGTGTTTCTACCTCAGGTGTTTCTACCTCAGGTGTTTCTACCTCAGGTGCTTCAACCTCAGGTGCTTCAACCTCAGGTGCTTCAACCTCAGGTGTTTCTACTTCAGCCTCAGGTGTTTCTACTTCAGCCTCAGGTGTTTCTACTTCAGCCTCAGGTGTTTCTACTTCAGCCTCAGGTTTTTCTACTTCAAGCCCAGGTTTCTCGACTTCCTCAAGCTCAGGTTTCTCAACTTCCTCAACCTCAGGCTTCTCGACTTCCTCAAGCTCAGGTTTCTCGGCTTCCTCAAGCTCAGGTTTCTCGGCTTCCTCAAGCTCAGGTTTCTCGGCTTCCTCAACCTCAGGTTTCTCGGCTTCCTCAACCTCAGGTTTTTCAATCTCGATCTCCGCTTCCGGGATCAAATCATCCTTGCTCGGCAATTCAATCACCGAAAGCTCAGGAATGACTATAGATGCTGCGTTAGGGAGTTCGTTGACAATCGAAATCGTGACGTCTGCAGGAGTGGACGCATCAACCGCCTGAGTCTGGATACTGCCCAAGACAAGCATGCAAGCAGCCAGGTTGCTTAACCTGAATTTGTTAATTCTACTTCTGCTGTAGGTGATTGAGGCCATTAGGCTTACACCGACCCCTCTGCTTCCAGTGTTGAGAAACCGGCTTGTTCTACATTCAGGTAGAACCGTAATTGCTTACTCGCTTTGCCTGTTCCAATCTGTGCGGTAAACACACCCTTTTCAGAACGAAGCCCCGCGAGTGGCAGGGTTAATACATTATCGCCCTTACGCAGATTGGTATACCAGGCGATCTGTCGTCGACCAGGATAGCCTTCAAGCTCGACGTGATCGGGTAACACCAATGCGACGCGTACATTTTCCAAGGCCTCTGGTGTATTAAAGGCAAGTTTGACGCTCTGCGTTTCGTGCAAGCTAATACTGACTTCCGCTAATTGCACCTGCTGTGGAGCAAACTCTCCAGATGGGTCATAAACGCCCGATACAAACCAGAGTACGAAACCAGCCACGAGAGCCGCGGCAAAACCGCCCATGAAGGCATTCTTACGTACTGGATGATGGTCCACTGCATTTGCTGCTGCCGCGCGGCGCAGGGCACGAGCAGCAAAACCAGCTGAAGCATCCGGAATAGGCATATCCCGTAGTGCTTCTCGCAACTGTTCTTCCTCAACAACCGCGCAACGACAAGCAGCACAATGTTCAAGATGAGCATCCATCTCGGTACATTCTGCCTCAGACAACTGCTTATCCAGCCGATCGTCTATATGTTGTTGTAGTTCAGCGCATTGCATATTTTTTCCTCTGTATCGTTTACACGAATGGCGATGCTAAAAGGTTCCATTAAATATCATTATGCTCAGCCTATTCATAACGCAATTTATTCTTGTTTTTCAGTTAGTTGCTCGCGTAGGCTTGCGCGAGCACGATGTAGACGTGATTTGAGGGTACCCAGAGGCGTATCGAGCATCGAGCTCAATTCAGGCAAGGTATAACCCTCCATGTCATGCATCGCGATCAAAGTTCGCTGATCAAGGTTGATAGTAAATAAGGCCTTTTCCAACGTGGCAAACTGCTGCTGACGCATCATGTTTTCATCTGGCCGACCATTCACACAGGCAACTTCTTCAAGCTCAAGTCCCACACCTTCCGCCAATGCAACCGGTGAATTTGTTATGCGACGAGACTGATCAATAAATAGGTGATAAAGCGATTTAGACAACCAGGGACCCAGCTTTTCAATACTGTTTAACTCTGTACTTCGGGGATATAGCTTGACCAAGAGTTCTTGTACCAAATCTTCGGCATCATGACGGTTGCCGCTAAAGCGGTAAGCTAATCGATAAAGACGATCGATATGCGGGGCAAGCAGCTCCTCAAAGCCCGTATCCTCAGTGTTACGCGCCTGCCAAATTGAAAAAATATTTTTCATGCCACGCTACTATAACTAAAAGACAGATAAAAAGTGTGACGAAATCGGAAATTTTTAACAAAAATAAAGCCTTACTGTTACTCAGTGAAATTATAAAATTTATCGCATCAATATCACCAAAGCTTGTTAATATTGCATCACATCAATGGCAAATTAATATATTGAGATTGGAAACATATGAGCACTGAATCTGAGTGGGCCTACATGACTTTGGCCGGTACCGCATTAATTCTTTCTATTATTTTTAATAGACAATCAAAACCACAGTGGTTTGTGCTTAAATTGGTCGGTGTCATCGCCTCAACCGTGCCCATTATCGGTATTCTGCAAGGTGGTATGTTTTTAGAAAAAGATCCGCCCCACTCCCGCGCCTGTTTTATTCAAGCGGGCCTGGCCATTGCGGCTTATTTTGTATTACTGCATGGTTTTAATATCGATATACTGAATTTTTAATGCCCTGAAGTCTGTTCTGCAGACAATTGTTGTCGTCGCGCCGATGGACTCAAGGTTAAATACAGTGCAACAACAATTGCGGGGATTCCCAAAACCGCTGCATAACTAAAGAACCATTCATAGCCATAACCTTCGACAATCACACCAGAAAAACCACCGAGTATTTTCGCTGGCAGTGTCATGATTGAACTAAACAGAGCATATTGCGTTGCGGTATAAGCTGAATTGGTCAGGCTGGAAAGAAAAGCAATAAAGGCCGAGCCTGCCAGACCACCTGAAAAATTGTCCGCACTGATCACAATACTTAACCAAACCAAATCCGGACCCAGCGTTGCCAAATACGCGAATAATAAGTTGGTTACTGCAACCAGCGTTGCACCCAAAATCAATGGTCGGTGAATACCATAACGTACCACCAGCACACCACCTGTCATTGCGCCAATAATACTCATAAAGAAACCAAATATTTTACTGATATTGGCGATCTCGACCTTGCTGTAACCCATATCAAGATAAAACGGATTGGCCATCACGCCCATGGTGATATCGGAAATACGATAGATACCGATAAAAATAAGAATCAGGATCGCGAACTTGCCATAGCGTTTTATAAAATCAACAAACGGACTCACCACCGCACTACTAAACCATACCTTTACAAGATGCCATGTTGAATCAGATGAACTGCCATCAAATATGGCTGCGATTTTATTTTCCTGCTCTCGTGTTGCATCACTGACGCTATGCTCTGGTTCTCGAATCACCAGCACCGTACACATACCGACAGCCATTAATAGTGCCATCACAACATAGGCCGTTGGCCAATCAACATACTCTGCTATATAAAAAGATCCTGCACCCGCTACCAATAATGCGAGACGATAACCAAAAATATAAATTGCCGACATCGCCCCCTGATACTCTTTATCCATCGCTTCGATGCGATAGGCATCCAGTGCCACATCCTGCGTTGCCGAACTAAAGGCCACTAACAAACCGAATAAGGCAATCGTTTGCAGGTCTTCAGCAGGATTAATGCTTGCCATCCCCAACAGGCCACAAGCAATCCCTATTTGCGCCACCAACATCCAGCTGCGCCGTTTTCCCAATAATCGGGTCAGATATGGAAATGGCAACCGATCGATAACGGGTGCCCAAACGACCTTGATAGAATATGTGATTCCGATCCAGCTAAAAAAACCAATAGTCGCCTTGCTGACATTGGCATCATTGAGCCACGCTGAAAGTGTCGAAAAGACCAACAAAAAAGGTAGGCCTGCGGAAAAGCCCAGAAATAACATCCCAATCACCCGTGGGCGGGTATACACCAGCAACGACTCGCGCCAACTGTGCAGAGGTTGGAAACCATTGGATGATGAAGACATAGAAAAACCGTGGTCGTGTATTATTTAGGCCTACTCTAGCATGCCGAGAAGCGTATACTCAGCCTTATTCACGGACTGCGAAGGAGATGCATCATGAATATTCAAAGAGTCAACGCCCCAATCCGTTTTTTTCTGTTTTTCGTCAGTAGCATTATCTGGCTGGGTATCTGGCATACCGGCTTTGAGATCGCCAGCTGGGTTCTCTATATCCCGGCGGCTTTCCTGTTACTGGCCGCCATTATCGGTATTTGTCCCGGGATGATCTTTGCCAACATGCTATTTGGAAAAAAATCTGACCCTGATAGTTGATTGCTTAAATCTCGTAGTCGTAATCAATCGTTAACGGAGCATGATCAGAGAACCAGTTTTCCGTATAGACACCGGCCTTTTTAACCTTGTCCGCAAGCCCAGGCGTCACCAGCTGGTAATCAATGCGCCAACCGACATTGTTGGCGCGAGCATTGCCTCGGTTAGACCACCAGGTGTAATTATCTGGCCCCTTCTCAACCACGCGAAAAGCATCCGTCCAACCATCTTTATTAAGCACATCATCCATCCACTGACGCTCTT
>Ga0316207_10001125_pt1 | contig 35212 bp, 33 predicted proteins | sample 6weekpyrite_MG_FD_204943 | JGI IMG/M metagenome (GOLD analysis project Ga0316207, IMG submission 204943) | Microbial mat bacterial communities from mineral coupon in-situ incubated in ocean water Damariscotta River, Maine, United States -... | ecosystem: Environmental > Aquatic > Marine >... | reverse complement strand
ATTATACTGTTCTTTTTTGTGTTTAAGCAGGAAATAGAATCGGGTGAGGTGACTTTACCAAATGAGTCGTCTCGCTCAAACTCATTATTTTGCCATTAAACGAGGGTGGTGCTGACCTGTTTGGATAAATTAGTTTTAACATATTTAATCAATGCGCAGATTTGTATCAATTAAGTGCAGCTTTATGTAAGAAATAAACCTCGTTTGTTTGGTGTCTATATGCGTTTTCTTTTTGTTAATATTCCAATCCTTGATACACTCCAGTTTTTAATCAATCACAAAGCTTCATGTCAAACCGTATTCAACAAATGCCCAACCAGCTCATTAATCAAATCGCCGCGGGTGAAGTGGTTGAGCGCCCAGCTTCTGTTGTAAAAGAATTACTGGAAAACTCTCTCGATGCGGTATCTACAAAAATAGAAATCGATATTGAACAGGGTGGTACAAAACTTATTCGTATTCGGGATAACGGCCAGGGCATTCACAAAAATGATTTGGCGTTAGCACTCTCGCGCCACGCCACCAGCAAAATTCGCAACCTTGATGATTTAGAGCACATTAAAAGTTTAGGCTTTCGCGGTGAAGCGCTGCCGAGTATTGCATCGATCAGCCGCATGAGCATTACCTCACGTCAACAGAATGCGGACGGCTATAAAGTGCAAGGGCAAGATGAAGCCTCCGCCGATGTTTCACCCGCCGCCCACAGTAACGGCACTACCATTGAAGTGCGGGATTTATTTTACAACGTACCCGCACGGCGTAAATTTTTGCGCACGGAAAAAACCGAATTCAATCATTTAGAAGATGTGGTGAAGCGCATCGCGCTTAGTCATTTTGATGTCGATGTCACCCTGTCGCACAATCAGCGGGTGATTAAACAATGGCGCGCCGCCTCCAATCAGCAACAAATGGAACAGCGCATTGCAGAAGTTTGTGGCAAAGCTTTTATCGAACAATCCCAATACATGAATTTTGAAGCCGCGAATTTAAAACTGCACGGCTGGATTGCACTGCCAAGTTTTTCGCGCTCTACCGCTGACATGCAATACTTTTTTGTAAACGGCAGAATTATTCGCGATAAGCTGGTGACCCACGCGGTGCGTCAGGCTTATCAGGATGTGCTCTATCACGGCCGGCATCCAGCTTATGTGTTGTTTTTAGAGCTCGACCCGACACTGGTTGATGTGAATGCCCACCCGACTAAACACGAAGTGCGGTTTCGTGAAGGGCGGTTAGTGCATGACTTTTTATTTCGTGGCATCCATAAAGCGCTGGCGGATGTGCGCCCGGACACCGCCACAGAGGAAAATAATTCCGCTGCAGAATTAGCAACAGCAGGGTTACGTTCTGAAATTGCCGTGCCACCGATACAAACTTCGTTGTCCGGTATTTCCAACTACGGTGGGTCGAGTTATGGCGCCGGGCGCACTGGCAATATAGCCTCGCAGGTAAACGAACAAATTCAGGCTTATGCTAATTTGTCCCGCGGTTTGCCCGATAACGAATCTGGCTCAGAGATGCAAAGCTCACAGGACATTCCGCCACTCGGTTTTGCGGTGGCCCAGTTACATGGCATTTATATTTTGTCGCAAACCGCCAATGGCATGGTGGTTGTAGACATGCATGCGGCTCACGAGCGCATCACTTATGAGCGCATGAAGACGGATATGCAGCAGGGCAATTTAACGTCGCAGCCGTTGTTGGTGCCCATTAGTGTGAGCCTGAGTGAAAAAGAGGCGCAGCTGGCAGACGAGCAGAGCGAGATATTCTCTGAGCTGGGTTTTGAGCTGGATCGTAGTGCGCCGGAGTCAATTCGAATTCGGCAAATTCCGGTAATTTTAGCCCGTGCTGATGCTGAAGCGTTGGTGCGGGATGTGTTATCGGATTTACTCAGCTATGGCAGCTCAGAGCGCATTCGAAATGCCATTAATACGGTGCTGGGTACCATGGCCTGCCATGGCTCGGTGCGTGCTAACCGCAGTTTAACTATCCCCGAAATGAATGCATTATTACGCGACATGGAAACCACTGAACGCAGTGGCCAATGTAATCATGGACGCCCGACCTGGACCGAGTTTAGTTTGGACGCGATGGATAAATGGTTTATGCGGGGGCAGTGAATTTTATGTCCGATTTAATTATTCAGCCCCCCCCGAATGCCTGCGCCGATAATAGCGCCACAGTTATCTTCATAATGGGTCCCACCGCCGCCGGCAAAACCGACCTTGCGATTGAATGTGTTGAGCAACTTAACTGCGAATTGATTAGCGTCGATTCGGCACTGGTGTACCGCGAGATGAATATTGGCACCGCTAAGCCCGACGCCGAAACATTAGCCCGTGCCCCGCATAAGCTCATTGATATTATCGACCCCACTGAATCGTACTCAGCCGCCAGTTTTCGCAAAGATGCATTAGCTGAAATTGAAGCGATTATTGGTCGTGGAAAAACACCGGTACTGGTAGGTGGCACTATGCTGTATTACAAGGCATTACAGGATGGTTTGTCAGAATTACCCGGCGCGGATGAAACAATACGAGCCCAGCTAGAAGCTGATGCTGAAAATGTGGGGTGGCAGGCGATGCACGATCGTTTAGCGAAGGTCGATCCGGTATCAGCACAACGCATTCACCCCAATGATCCGCAGCGCATTCAGCGGGCATTAGAAGTTTTTGAAATCAGCGGTAAAACGTTAACTGATTTTTGGCAGCAGCAATCTTCGCAGGCTTTACCTTATAATTTAATAAAAATTGCGCTTTTTCCAGAAAATCGCGATTTACTTAAACAGCGTATTGCCCAACGATTTTATCAAATGCTGGAACTTGATTTTATTGATGAAGTCGAAGCTCTACGAGCAAGAGGCGATTTAAATCTCGACTTGCCATCTATGCGCTGTGTGGGATACCGTCAGGCATGGGAGTATCTTGATGGGCTAATGAGTTACGAGGAAATGTCAGAACGGGCAATTATTGCAACTCGGCAGTTGGCAAAGCGCCAGTTAACCTGGTTACGCAAAGAGCAGAATACTAACTTTTATGATATTAAACAGGCCATTTATCCAAAAGTACTGAAAAAACTAAAAAATTCACTATGATCTGTATTCAATGGCTTGAATTATGCGTCATAGTTACCATATTAAAGTAACAATAAATAAAAATTAACGGTCATACAAGGTCGTAAATATAAAATTACAACAATATTTTGGGAGAACCACCATGCCTAAAGGGCAATCACTACAAGAACCCTTCCTTAACGCGCTACGCAAAGAACGAGTTCCCGTTTCAATTTATCTAGTTAATGGTATTAAGCTGCAAGGGCAGGTTGAGTCTTTTGATCAATTTGCTGTTATGTTGCGTAATACGGTAAGTCAGATGGTTTACAAACACGCGATATCCACCATTGTTCCCGCCCGCGCGATTCGCTGGGCTAATAACCATGATGATGACGAGCATGGGCATAGCCATGCTGACAGTGGCAATGGTAATGGCGGCGGCAACATGTAACATGCGTTAATCTCCCCCTCTTTCAGGTATAAAGGCACATGCGGCTACTCGGTTGAGTGGCCGTTTTTGCGTTACCAATCGTGCTTATCTGTTTCGTACAATTTGAAAAGAAAACGCCGTAAGTGAGTTTTTTTGATTAATGTGTTGGAGGCAGGGCTTTAGCCTTGTTATGGGCGAGACTAAAATTATTCAAGTCGATTCACTCAAGCAGCATCTAAATCTAATTACATGCGTGTATAATTGATTTTCATTTAAAAATTCAAAGAGATCTATTTTGATTGACCGTTCCGCCACCCTTCAAGATGAGCGCCCTAAAAGTCGTTCTGGAAATCATTCTGGAGAAAAATCCAATACGGTTGAACAGGCGCTGCTGGTTCACCTTGATTTAAATGCCGAAAATCAGCGCGAATATATTACAGAGTTTGAAGAGTTGGCAACATCTGCCGGCGCTGCGGTTAGCGATATAGTTACCGGTCGGCGTAATGCGCCCGATGCGAAATACTTTGTCGGCAAGGGCAAAGCCGAAGAAATAGCCGCGTTAGTTGAAGCTAATGAAATTGAGCTGGTGCTGTTTAACCATGCATTAAGCCCATCGCAAGAGCGAAATTTAGAGGCGCTGTTTCAGTGCCGGGTGTTAGACCGCACCGGCTTAATTTTAGATATATTCTCGCAACGTGCCCGTACTTTCGAAGGTAAGTTGCAGGTTGAGCTGGCGCAGTTAAAACATTTATCCACCCGTTTAATCCGCGGCTGGACTCACTTGGAGCGCCAGAAAGGTGGCATTGGTTTACGCGGGCCGGGTGAAACCCAGCTGGAAACCGATCGACGTTTGCTGGGTATGCGCATTAAACAAATCAAAAAGCGTTTAGATAAAGTGCGCAAGCAGCGCGAGCAGGGCCGGCAATCGCGGCGCAAGGCCGAAGTACCAACCGTGGCGTTTGTGGGCTATACCAATGCGGGCAAATCAACTTTGTTTAATGCCCTTACTGATGCGGATGTATATGTGCAGGATCAGTTATTCGCCACCCTTGACCCGACTTTACGTAAACTAAAAATCGATGATGCCAGCGATATTATTCTTGCTGACACGGTGGGTTTTATTCGCCACTTACCCCACGATTTGGTCGAGTCTTTTCGCTCGACTTTGCAGGAAACCGAGCAGGCACATTTACTGTTTCACATTATTGATGCATCAGACGATATGCGCCTCGATAATATTGCAGCAGTGGAAACCGTGCTACAAGAAATAGGGGCAATAGAAGTGCCGCAAATTCAAATTATGAATAAAATTGATCGGCTGGAAATTGAACCCCGTATTGATCGCGACGAGCAGGGCAATGTTAAGCGCATTTGGGTGTCGGCCATTAATAAACAAGGCCTGGATTTGGTACATCAGGTGCTGGCAGAGATTTTCCAGCAAAATCTGGTAAAGGGTGAGTTGTATTTGTCGCCGGCGGATGGACGGGTGCGCGCATTGTTGTACGGCATTAATGCAGTGGAGGCCGAACAGGTAAATGAGCAGGGAGAGTTTGTACTGCAAATAAAAATTCCACGGCGCGATTTATTGCAGATGGCGAGCCGTGAGTCGGTGCCGGAGCATTTACTGCTGCCCGCTGATTATGTGGCACCGTTGGCGGATGCGATTTAGTAAAAATCGATTTTATTTGGGGCGGGCTTTAGGCGCGCATAACAAAGTGGCTATGAAATCAGGTCGTTAATACGCGACTAAAGTCTTACCTGCTGTGGTTAGCTTACTGGTATTGGGGCTAACACCCTATTTCACAAGGTGTTTAATTGTAAAAATCCTTCCTCATGGTATTGCCGTTACGTCAAATCTATAAATCAACTCGAATTATTCATAGGCACGCTGCCGATTATTTCGAAGTAAAAGCATAACGCAAACCTTCTGTTTCAGTGACAATCGGGTTACAATCCGCTCTCTTAAAAATTGATTATAGTTGGAGTTGCTGATGGCTTGGAATGAGCCCGGTGGAAATAAAAATAAAGATCCGTGGGGAAATCGCAATAATGATGGCCCACCTGATTTAGACGAAGTATTTAAAAAATTCATGGATAAGCTTAACGGTGTGTTAGGTGGATCCGGCGGTGGTAACCGCGGCTCGTCTTCGGGTAGTAGTTCAGCAGGCATCATTGCATTACTCGTAATAGGCCTGGTGATCTGGCTATTAACCGGTACCTACAAAATTGCTGAAGCCGAGCGCGGTGTGGTAATGACCTTTGGTAAGCACTCTTATACGGTAGAGTCGGGCTTGCACTGGCATTTCCCGACTCCCATCCAAAAAGTGCTAAAGGTGGATGTGAGTAATATTCAGGAATTCCCACTCAAAAGCACCATGCTGACACAGGACCAAAATATTATTGATATCGATATTACGGTGCAGTATCAGGTGGGCGTTGCGGAAGATTATTTCTTTAATATGCGCAATCCTGCTCAAACTCTGGCTGAAGCTACAGAAAGTGCGTTGCGCCAGCATGTGGGGCGTAGCAGCATGGATTATGTGTTTGGTGATGGCCGTGAAGACATTGCCTTAAGCACCCATAGAACAATTCAAGAAATTCTTGATAGTTATCGATCGGGCTTAGAAGTGCGTCAGGTTAACTTGCAGGAAGCCAAGCCACCCGAGCCGGTAAAAGCCTCATTTGATGATGTTACCCAGGCGGTGGAAGACGAGGTTAAGCTTAAGAATCAGGCCGAAGCGTATCGTAATGAAATTTTACCGAATGCGCGCGGTACTTCAGCGCAGATGTTAGAAGAAGCGAAAGCCTATAAAGAAGAAGTGGTGGCGCGTGCTGAAGGTGATGCACAACGTTTCACGAGTCTGTATGAAGAGTATCGTAAAGCACCACAGGTTAGTCGTGACCGTATTTATATCGAAACCGTTGAAACCGTGCTGTCACAAACCAGCAAAATTATGGTGGACGTAAAAGGCGGCAATAATATGATTTATTTACCGCTGGATAAAATGCTGCAAAACACCGATGTTAGCAGCAGAGCAATACAAAGAGCCGGGCGTTTAATTGATGACGCGCGAGACAATAATATTAATACTAATGACTTTAGAAGTCGGACTAGGGAGACACGCTAATGAGTAAAGTAATTGGCATTGTTGTTGCCCTGTTTTTAATTGTGGCCTATACCTGCACCTTTTTTGTAGATGAGCGTGAAAAGGCTATTCTTTTAGCGTTTGGTAAAATTGATAAAGTCGGTTATGAACCCGGCTTGCATTTCAAATTACCGTTTCCTTTTAACGAAGTGAAAAAGCTCGATGGTCGTATTTTAACGATTGATCAACGTCCTGTGCGAATTCAAACCAAAGAAAAGAAATACATGGTAGTGGATTCATTTATTAAGTGGCGCATAGTTGATGAAGCAAAATACTATACTGCCACTGCGGGTGGTGATGAGCGTCGAGCAGCATCATTAGTGTCTAAAATGACTGATGAAGCGCTGCGTAATGAGTTTGCAAAGCGCACTGTTAATGAGGTCATCTCGCAGGATCGCGCACAGATAATGAGCGTGTTAACCGCTAACATTGATGAACGAGTGCTGACATTGGGTATGGATATAGTGGATGTGCGAATTAAGCGCGTCGATTTTCCAGAAAAAATCAGCCAGAACGTATATGCACGGATGCGTACCGAGCGTGAACGTTTAGCCCGTGAGCATCGCTCAAAAGGTGAAGAATCGGCAACCCGTATTCGTGCAGATGCAGATGCACAAAGTCGAGTGCTAGTGGCAGAAGCTTATCGTGATTCAGAAATCCTGCGTGGTGAAGGTGATGCGTTATCTACCGAAATTTATGCAAAAGCTTTTAATCGTGATCGTGACTTTTATCGCTTTTATCGAAGTATGGAAGCCTATAAGAAAACCTTTGCGAACAAAGGCGATGTGATGTTAATCGCCCCAGATTCGGAATTCTTCAAATACTTTAAGCGTGCGAATGGCAAGTAAGTAAAAACACACAAAAGCCGGACAGAAATGTCCGGCTTTTGTGTGTATGGCTATAAAATATTTCATGTTTTTTATAACAAAGAAAGAATATGTTTTTATAATAAAAAACCGGGATCATTATTTTTGTTTATAAAAAATCTGAGAACGCAGCCCCTCATCTTGCTAAGGGGGAGGCTTTCAAAGTAAATAATTAAATACGAGATTTTAGTAGTTAAAAATGATCGCCTGGACAGACCTTTTAAGTGCACTAGCACTGGTACTCGTAATTGAGGGTATAATGCCCTTCATCAGCCCTAACGGCTGGCGTGAAACAATGTTACAGGCGAGTCGGTTAGAAGATAAAACACTGCGCATCATTGGCTTTGCCAGTATGTTAGCCGGTGCAATATTATTGTATGTAATGCGTTAAAAATTGAATGAGCAACATGAAAAACAGCGGAACAAATAATCACTGGTTACTGCCCCAGGGTATAGAAGAAGCCTTGCCTGCGGATGCCGCACGTTTGGAAACCCTGCGCCGTAATTTACTCGATATGTATAGCAGCTGGGGTTACCAGTTGGTGATGCCGCCAATGATTGAATTTATTGAATCATTGATGACCGGCACCGGCCATGATTTTGACTTACAAACCTTTAAATTAATCGATCAGTTAAGTGGTAGAACCATGGGCGTGCGCGCCGATATGACACCACAAGTTGCGCGCATTGATTCGCACCAGTTAAAAAATGATGCGCCAAATCGTTTATGTTACATGGGCACAGTGCTACGCACGCGCCCGGATGGTTTTGGCAGCAGTCGCAGCCCATTTCAGGCGGGTGTCGAATTATATGGCCACGCTGGTATTGAAAGTGATGTAGAAGTTTTATGCTTAATGGTTGAAACATTAAGCGCTTCCGGAATAAAAAACATTTCTATTGATATTGGCCACGTCGGGCTTTATCGTGGCTTAGCCAAACAGGCAGGTTTGAATAAAGCGCAGGAAGCAACTTTATTTGAAATGATGCAGCGCAAAGCTATTCCTGAAATTCAAGCATATCTCATTGAGCAGAAGATTGATAAGAAAGTTGCTGACATGTTAAACGCATTGCCTGAGCTACACGGCGATGAAAGTTGTTTAACGCAGGCGCAAAAAATATTCTCTAATGCGGATGCAGCGGTTAAAGATGCATTAACGTATTTGCAATTGGCAGTAACAAAATTTAACCAACATGTCAGTGATGTTGCAATTCATTTCGATTTGTCTGAGTTGCGCGGATACCATTATCATACAGGTTTGTTATTTGCCGCTTACACAACCGGTGAAGGACAGGAGATTGCTCGTGGTGGTCGTTATGATGATATTGGCAAAGTGTTTGGTCGGGCGCGTCCAGCTACCGGTTTTAGCACCGATTTAAAAAATCTGCTTAACCTTGCGCAACAAAACAGTAAGCCTGAACGTGCTGCAATTTTAGCACCGAGCGATGATGATCCTAAATTGCTGCAAACTATAAAGGCATTACGCACACAGGGTGAAATTGTCATTCAATCTTTACCGGGTCAGCAAGGTAATGCAGCGGAGTTGGGTTGCAGTCGCGAACTGAAAAATATTTCTGGTGAGTGGCAGGTTAAATAAAACCAGTTACATAAAATGAATATTAAGGATTTTATGCTAATACAATCGCATAAAAAAAATAAAAAACGCCGCTATTTTCGAAAGTTTTTATCGGGAATTCAGCGACTTTAAATTATATCAACGAAGGCATAATCTAATGGGTAAGAATGTAGTGGTATTGGGCAGCCAATGGGGCGATGAAGGCAAAGGAAAAATTGTCGATTTGTTAACGGATCGCGCATCGGCTGTTGTGCGTTTTCAAGGTGGCCATAATGCGGGTCACACACTGGTTATTGGCGATAAAACCACAGTTTTACATTTAGTGCCATCGGGAATTTTACGCGATAATGTAATGTGTTTAATTGGTAACGGTGTAGTGTTATCACCTTCGGCATTATTCGAAGAAATGAATATGCTGGAAGCCGAAGGTATTCCCGCTAGTCAACGCTTAAAAATTTCTGAAGCTTGTCCGTTAATTATGCCGTATCACATTGCGTTGGATCAGGCACGCGAAATTGCTCGCGGTAAAAAAGCGATTGGTACAACTGGCCGTGGTATTGGCCCGGCGTACGAAGATAAAGTTTCGCGTCGCGGTTTACGTGTTGGTGATTTATTAAACATGGATACTTTCACCGAAAAATTAAAAGGCGTAATGGAATATCACAACTTCGCACTGGTTAATTATTTTAAAGCGGAGGCGGTAGATTACCAAACCGTGTTAGATGAAATTACCGGCATGCGTGACAAAATTGTATCGATGATTGCCGACATTCCAGCGATGCTACACAATCTGCGTAAAGATGGTGCCAACATTATGTTTGAAGGTGCGCAGGGTACGCTGCTCGATATCGACCAGGGTACTTACCCATATGTTACATCATCAAATTGTACAGCCGGTGGTGCGTGTACCGGTTCGGGTGTTGGCCCCTGTGATTTAGATTATATTTTGGGCATTACCAAAGCTTACACAACTCGTGTTGGTGCCGGGCCATTCCCCACTGAACTGTTTGATGATGTGGGTCAGTATCTCGGCGAAAAAGGCCATGAGTTTGGTGCCACCACTGGGCGCAGCAGACGTTGCGGTTGGTTTGATGGCGTTGCAATGCGCCGCTCTGCACAGGTTAATAGTATAACGGGTTTATGCATTACCAAACTCGACGTGCTGGACGGTTTAGAAAAATTAATGATTTGTACCTCGTATAAATACAATGGTGAAACATTAGACTTACCTCCCGTGGGTGCCGATGCGATAGAAAAATGCGAAGCGGTTTACGAAGAAATGCCAGGCTGGAGTGAGACTACCGTGGGTATTCGAAACAAAGACGAGCTGCCACAAAATGCACTAAATTATTTAAAGCGTTTAGAGGAAGTTGTGGGTATTCCAGTTGATATTATTTCGACGGGCCCGGAGCGCGATGAAACTATTGTATTGCGTAACCCCTACGAATAAAGCTTAAAAATAAGTGTGATCAAAAGGCCTGTTCTAAACAGGCCTTTTTATTACCTATGATTTATTACAGGAGTTAGCTTCAGTGAAAGTTAACGCCTATCGATTGGCGTAGTATGATTCGTTAATGGCGTAAAATGACCCGCTATCTAATATTGCCTTCTTTAAGCTTTCTCTCAGTGAATTAAAAATAATTTTAATTAAACGGGAGAAGCCCTATGCTAAATGCAATTCAGTATTTTGATCAGAAAAGCCCCAGTATGATAATCGCAGGTAAAAAAGATGGTAGTGATGACTTGGGAGTTTTTTATAGCGGTAACCGGCAGAATCTGGAAATGCTGCGGGACTTGATTAATGAGTTTATTGATCAATTGCAAGGTCCTAAAGACAATAACTTGGATATTAATAGCTATGCGGCTTGAATACGATTGGCTTAATGAATAGACATAAAAAACAGGGAGCAAGCTCCCTGTTTAATTTTTAAGCGGGTTATGATTTAAGCTTTTTGTCTAGCTCTTGCAAAACCTGCCAGGCTGATTAAGCCACTTCCAAATAGCCACACTGCTGCCGGTACAGGTACCGGTGAAGCTTTTACATCCAGTGTCGCCAGGTCAAAGTAGAAATCACCTTTTTTGGCTTCGAGGGTCATAGACAGCATACCTGTAGCATTTAACTGGATTAAAGAAGTAAGCATAATTACCTCTGTTCCCGTGTCAACTTCCCAAGTATCAATGACTGTATTACCCGATGATAATCGAGCAAATTCCCACCATTTATCGTACTTATATTTTTTACCTATGTCATCACGTAAATTGAGTGAAACCGTCGCCAAGGTAATTACTTCCAAAGCAGGGTCAAAACCATCATCGGTGATATCAAAGATCCATGAGTCTGAGGGGGTCCCACCATAATTGCTAAGTAAGATGCCATTGGCATCATAAATATCAGTGTAAGTGACGGCCGCTGCCGAAGCTAGGCTCATGCCAGATAATGTCAGCACAATGGCTAACATGGTCGATCGTATTGTTATCATATAGTTACTCCATACAAAAATAAAAAATATCCTACCATCCTGAAATTATTGCTCCCTTTTGAGTATTTGAAACTAACAAAGTTAAAACTGTGAGTTTAAATATCTTAAAATAGATAAGCAAGTATTAAGCCAGATAACACAAGATGATGATTTATATATAAATAAAAATAATATGTAGGATTATTCCTAATCTAAATAGGTACATACGAAGTAAGTGTAAATTTATCCGTCAGTGAATAAAGAAGGGTGAGTTGCTAAATTAATTAGAATAAATATTGTCATCTTCACCTGCCTGAGTGTAGCTCTGCACGAAGCAGAATTTGTGCTTTAGCCAATTGTGCTTATTGATGATCCAGGTAGTAATACGAGCTTGAAATACTCCAATCCATTTTGTCAGTTATTTAATTATCCACTAAAATGTGTAAAAGTATCGTGTTATTAAATATTTGGAAACAGTTACTTGAAGAAAGTACTAGTAATCGGCTATGTCTGGCCAGAGCCCACTTCATCCGCAGCAGGCAGTCATATCTTGTCTATTCTGCATTTGTTTACACAACACAACTGGACGGTTGAATTTGCGTCGCCATCGCAACAAACTGGGCATAGCGCCGATCTAAATAAAGTGGGGGTAACGAGTCAAAGTATTAATTTAAATTGCACTAGTTTTGATGTTTACATAAAAAAATATCAGCCAGATATTGTGCTGTTTGACCGTTTTATGATGGAGGAACAATTCGGTTGGCGAGTTGAAAAAAATTGTCCGCAAGCTTTAAAAATATTAGATACGGAAGATTTGCAGTGTTTGCGCCATGCTCGTCATCAAGCATTAAAACTCGGGCGGGAAATGACGAAAGCTGATTTATTCAGTGATATAGCAAAACGTGAAATCGCGGCTATTTTACGTTGTGATTTGTCATTAATTATTTCCGGTTTTGAAATGCAACTACTGCAAACGGCATTTAAAATAGATAAGAATCTATTGCATTATTTACCCTTTATGGTTGATCTGAGCGAATGCGTTGAAAAAAACTTATCATTTTCAGATCGAAAAAACTTTATGATGATTGGTAATTTTCGACACGCACCCAATTGGGATGCGGTATTGCAAATGCAAAAAATATGGCCATTAATTAAGCAAAAAATACCGCAGGCACAATGTCATATATACGGATCATATTTAACACCCAAAGCCAGTGCATTGCATAATGCAAAAACGGGCTTTTTAATTAAAGGTCGGGCAGATAATGTTTATGAAGTGATGGAGCAGGCGCGCGTTTGTTTGGCGCCTTTGCGTTTTGGGGCCGGTATAAAAGGTAAATTATTGGATGCCATGATTATGCAAACACCGAGTGTTACAACCCCGGTGGGCAGCGAAGGTATGTGCTCAGAACCATGTGATTGGCCCGGAATATTGGTTGATAATTTAGGTGGCTTTGCTGGTGCTGCGATTGAATTATATTCGAATGAGAACAAATGGAATGAAGCACAAAAAAATGCAAAAAAAATATTGGCTGCGCGATACGATAAAAATATTTTAGGCGTAAAATTAATAGAAAAAATATTAAAGGTAGAAAAACAATTAACTGAGCATCGCTTAGAAAATTTTACAGGTGCAATGCTTCAACATCACAGTTTATTGAGCACAAAATATATGTCGCAGTGGATTGCTGAAAAAAATAAGAATTCCGATTGATTTATGTGTGTTGCTTGTGGCTGTCACGTTTACTGCTTAATTAAACGCGGCAGTAAATTTTTCAACAAATAAGTCATAATCCGATTCCGGTAATTTATTGATTCCTGCGGCTGCTTTTCTACCTCCGCCACTTTCAAATTGGCGACATAATTCGTCGGCGCCGGTTTTGTTATTGAGGGGGGCACGCACACTCACTAAAAAATGTCCATCACCCTGATCGGTTAACATGGCATGTGCGCGGTTTGGGTTTTCGGTGGCAAGCTGGTTTGCATAAACACCGCTCACACGTCGCGCCCATTTTTCATTGGGCAGTTTTGTAATGCTGTGGTTGGTAGTTTCTAAAATAGGCTTGCAAATTTTCACTTGATGAATATCTTCATTATAGCCGTTTAGTAGTTTTTGATAGTTAGTGTCAGTTTCAATAAAATCGAATGGGTTTTCATAATGGCTAATATAACGATATAAATTATCGGGGGTAAAAATTAAATCATCCAGTGATGCACCGTAGCCATTATAGTTAATGCAGGTGCCGAGTAATTCAAGTTGTTCTAATTGAGCTTGAGATAAAGCCAATGGTTTTGCTGCTGTAATAGCAGATTGTTGTAAGTTGTCACCAAAAGCAGCGGTAACTGCCCAGGGTAAAAATTGTTGTTTTAAGTGCTCATTTACTAACAAACTGGTGCAGGTATTACTGTCAGTATTAATGCGGGCATACAGATTTTTATGTTGTGGAATGTCACCGGCAAAGTGGTGGTCAAAATAAGTAATATGTGCGTCAATTTCTAATAGCTGCTTTAGCTCGTTTCTATTTTTATCTAGCGATATATCTAGCACTAAAATTTTATCACCGGCTTCGGCATGTACTTTTTTTAGTAAATTGATGTCGCGTTTTATGCCAGTTATTAATGTGCTATTTTGTGGATTGGCGAGTCGCATTTGATGCAGTGCACAGATGCCATCAGCATCGCCATTAAATACATCGAAATAAATCATTTTAGTTTAAAGCCTTGTAATTATAATTTTTTTTATTTTAGCATGAAGCTTAATAATGGTGTTGAATTTGAAGTGTTATATTTTTATATAATTATTTTCTAATTAAGTTATTTTCTAAATTGAATTATGGCATAAAAATATATTGACATTGTTAGAGTTTGTGATGAATTATGCGCATAGTTTGATGTTATTTTTTTGATATATTTTACTCCAGTCTGCTTAGAGGTCATATTGTGTTGTCGTTTGCTATCTTTGATATTGTATTGATTTTCCAGTTTTAACTATAACTAATAATAACAATAATAAGTCGATTCCAGTTTTTTTAAAAAACGAATACAGTGTTTCGTATTAATTCGTTTTTGTATTTTAAATTTTAAAATGGATCATAATAATGGAAAATTTTAATCAGGGAACCACTCAATGATTATACGATTAGAGGTTTCAAATGAAGAGAAGACAATTTTTAAAAATGGGTGCTGCTGGCTTGGCCTCATCATTAGGCGCGGCAGGTTTGTTAAGCTGGGCTCCACGTGCGCATGCATTAACAATAGATAAAACCTATTATATTACTGATGGATTTATCACTCAGCCAGACGGACAGGATGTTTACTTTAGAGGCTATAGTGATAGTGCGTCGGAACTAACCGTACCGGCTCAGTCGATGATTGTGCAGGAAGGCGATAGGCTTAACATTACCTTGGTTAATACGCTCAGTACCGAGCATAGTTATGTCATAGATGGAATGGTGGATAGCGGTCGCATCGGGGCGGGTGAAACCATAACGGTGAGTTTTATTGCAGGCGATGCCGGTTCTTATCTGTTTTATGATAATCTTAATGCCCCTTATAACCGGTTGTTGGGTTTGCATGGCGGTTTAGCGATTATGCCAAATGGTTCTAGTGATGAGCTGTATGCGGGTAGCCGAACATTTAAGCAGCAATATTTTTGGCTGATTAATGATATTGACCCACGCTGGCATGATGATTTAAGGCGTGGCCGCACTCCCTCTAGTGATTTTAAACCTTATTATTTCACTATTAATGGTCTTAGCATGCGGGTGCCCGGGCACCCCGATTATGCGAACCCTGATATCGATGCAGGTTATAACCCACAAACCCGAATAGAGGGCAGCATTGGTGACCGTGCTTTAATTAGAACCCTGCATGCGGGCATCTGTACTCACTCTATGCACTGGCATGCCAACCATGTTGAATGGCTCACCCGTAATGGTCAGATACTTTCAGATGTTTGGCAAAAAGATACGATATTATTGCCCAGCAATATGGGTAAACTTGATGTAATTTATCCCTTTGATCCACCACCCGATGCTTATCCTTCTGTCACCCAAGGTATGTTTCCGATGCATTTCCACGATGAAATGACGCAAACCGCTGGCGGTGGACTGTATCAGTTCGGCGTAGCCACAACTATTTCATTTAAGTAAGGGGATTATTATGAGAGATATATTAAAAGCAGTTTACATGGGGCATCGTTCAAGTGGTGGCGGTGGTATGGGTGGAGCTTGTTATACCTATCCCGATGCTCCACCAACACCAGGCCTAACTACGCCAGACATTACTTTTGAGCGTGGCATTTATATGAATGGCTCAATGCGAATGGATGATGGTCAAAGTGTTACAATATGGGGCTTCACCGAGGGTGGTGGAGGTGGCATGGGCGGCATGGGCGGAACGACGTTTCCTTCTCCGCCGATACGTGTAACCCAGGGGCAAATCGTGCATACTCGTTTATCTAACCCTGGCATGATGTGGCTGCATACAGTTCATCATCACGGTATCGAACCCAGCACTGAAAATGACGGTGTCGGCCATTATTCATTTGATGTGCAAGGCACTTACACTTATCAATGGCAGGCCTCCCACGCTGGTACCTATTTTTATCATTGCCATACCAATACGGTATTACATGCCGAGATGGGCATGTATGGTGCCTTGATTATCGATCCGCCAGAAGGGCCGGGTACTTTATTTGAGGGTGGTCCAACTTATGATGTAGAAGCTATTTGGGCTTGCGATGAAATTGATTCCAGTTGGCATAATTTAAACTGGTCTGCGGGCACTTGTGGTGGTGATGTGGGATTAAATAGTTTAAACCCAGATTACTTTATTATTTCGGGTGTAGACGGAGCGCAATCTGCATTAACGGATCCAAGTGTTGCAACGTCTGTGAGCGTTGGTGAAACATTGCTGGTGCGCTATATCTGTGCGGGTTATTTACCGCAGCGAATTACCTTTGGTGGTTTAACAGCAAAGGTGGTTATGTCCGATGGTAGAGCGCTACCCAACCCAATTGAAGTTACTTCATTAGATGCATGTTCTGCGGAGCGTTATGATTGCTTATTTGAACCTGATGAACCAGGTGTTTATGAGGTCACCGTAGATACATTGGACTGGGTAAGTGGTGATGTTTTAGGCACGGCTAGAACACGTATTACCGTCACTTAACTTCACTAATATTAAATACGCTTTGATAGGCTCGTATCAAAGCGTATTTAACTTGGTTATTTATATCTTTTCACTAGCTTTGAAAGAATATTTACTCAATGCAAATCGCGTAAAAAATAAATTTGATTTGTATCAACTAATTTTAAACTACAGATAAATGAAACGGTAGTTTAGAAACTTCAATGGCATTCGCTACTCTCAATGGGTAATCAAAAATGATAATCGACATACCTGAAATGTAAGTCGATATTAATTGTTTTGATTTTAACTTTAATTTCAACATTAGTGGAGAGAGTCATGCTAAATAAACTTAATAAAAATTTACTCGCTATTTTTTTGTTTACTGTATTAAGCGCTTCATACAGTAATGTTGTGAGTGCTGAATCATTAGATGAAAAACTTCATCAATGTAAGCAAGCGTTTTCGATGTCACACAAACCAGATGCTACACAAGAAGTAGCAACCGCCGCTAAATTAAAACACTTAAAATTAATGAAAGAAATACTGCATGACCTTAATGTTAAAAATGCAAATAAAAAAATGAGTAATACTCAAATGCAAGAAAATGTAATGGTGATGTCACATCTTTTAGAAATGCTGGTAATTGAAAATTTAAGCGAAAAAGACCAGAGTTGGAACTTGAACTATTAGTGCTGTTGTCCCCAGCTTGTAAAATATATACGGGTGTTCGGGAGTAATAAAGTCAATGTCTAATTCAGAGTAAACACCACGCCCCAAGGGCGTGGTTTTAGTTTTCAGTCAAACTGTGCGACTTAAAAATCATACGATACTAAGTTTGCATGTTTTGATTACTGCTGTCAGGTTTCAAGCGAATCACAAACAAACTTCGTCTCGAGACATCGGTTTTGTTAGCGTGGTTTTTAAATAGGGTTCTTTAAGGTTCGCTCCTTTAGTATTGACTCTTTTAACATTGACTCCAGGGCAAACCATCAAATCGCCAACCATTAACAGAACTGCGATGGTGACTTTCATCCAGACTGCCTTCAAAACCAGAATCAACGTGAAAAATATTGGTCAGCCCGTCTTCCAGTAATTTTTTACCCGCTTCCAGTGAACGATTGCCGCTTCGGCAAATTAAAATGATGGGGGCAGAAGTTTGCTCATCATTGCCAATAATATTGCCTAATAAAAGTTTTCTGACTTCAGCGGTAAAGTGGGGGTTAATAATCCAGTCGGGTTCATTAATCCATGAAATATGCACTGCATTAGTCGGGTGGCCAACAAACAAAAATTCCATGTCAGAGCGAATATCAATTAACATGGCGCGCGGGTCTTTCTGCAATACTTCATAAGCTTCTTTGGGTGAAATATTTTCGGGTGACAGCATGCGGGGTTTCCTCGGCGGTGTGCAAATAATGTGTGCTCAACGTTAATTTTTGGGCGCATAAATTTTAGTTTGTGCTGTAGGGTATGGTTTAGTAATGCCGTTTAATTATATCGCGTATTTTTAAATGAGTGTGATAGTTATTATTTATATGCACTGGTGTTCTGTTAACGTTACAGTTTTTAAACTAAAGGCTACTTAACCAGTTTTTAAGTATGCCATGAAATTTCAGAGACATGAAAATGGTATTCTACGTTTTCGTCATCTTCAAATGCCCATGATGATTTATGAGTCGCAGATCCAGTGGCCCTAGGTGCTGTAAAGTCACTGGATTCCCGATAGAAGTATTCGGGAATAACAAGCGGTGAAGTTAACGGCACATCAGATGTTTTTTAAAACGCCACAAACCGCGACTCCAATTTAAGTTTTTATGCCTGCTTTGCGGCTCGTAGCTCTAGCGCTTCTATTCTGGATTCAATCGGCGGATGCGATGAAAACAGCGCCATAATGCCACCTTTGTCGTTAATGCCAAAGGCGGCCATTTGTTCAGGTAGAGCTGCGGGTTCTACTTGCCCCAGGCGTTTTAGGGCGTTAATCATATTTTGATGTCCGGCTAAATCGGCGCCGCCAGTGTCGGCTACATATTCACGTTTTCTGGAAAAATACATCACAATAACAGAGGCTAAAACTGATAGCACGACCTGTGCAATTATTATCGTAACAAAATAACCGATACCGTAACCTTGGTTATTTTTCAAAATAACGCGGTCAACTACATGGCCAATCACTCGCGATAAAAATATCACAAATGTATTTACCACGCCTTGAATCAGCGCCAGCGTCACCATATCGCCATTGGCAATGTGGCTCATTTCGTGGCCAACTACCGCTTCGATTTCGCCTTGTGACATATTGTTTAATAAACCTTGCGATACCGCCATTAATGCATTGTTTTTGCTTGCACCAGTAGCAAAGGCATTCATATTTGTATCGGGAAAAATGGCTACTTCAGGCATTTTAATGCCGACAATTTTGGCTTGTCTGGCTACAATATCCAGCAGCCACTGTTCAATATTATTGCTAGGGCTGGTAATTACCACCGCGCCGGTCATGCGCTTGGCCATCCATTTAGAAATTAGCAATGAAATAAACGAGCCACCAAAACCAATAACGCCAGAGAGAATAACTAGCGCCTGTATATTTAAATCAGAGCCATTTTCGGCAAGGATGCTGTCTACGCCCAAAAGACGCAGGGTGATACTTAACACCAGCATAATGGCGATGTTAGTCATTAAAAAAAGCATAATTCGTTTCATTGTTTTTCCTGTTGAGTTTTATAGAGTTCTGCACCACTTAGCAGTCAACGCCTAGGTCGAGGCTAAATTACACTAACTGCATGGCGTATTTAATTCGAATATATGTCGTTAAAATATCGAATTTTACGAAGGTGATATTTTAGCGCCTTAATCTGTGCAGTTAAGTTTTCTGATGTCGTTTAATCGTTAGATTTGTGCTGCTAACTGAGTAATCAAGGGGGTAAGTGAAATTTAAATTTATTACCTCATTTGCTAGTTACAGCTATGCGTTTTAGTGCGAGGTTTTAGCGTTGTCTTTTTATAATGCTTTTTAAGGATTACGTGACAAGGAATTCTGTGTCTTGACGTGAAAGCGTCCTTGGTGGTTAATAATTCTAATTCAATTATAGATTCACATTTAATACGATGTGACTCATATCTATTGGTCCACATAACTGAGTCAATTGGGTATTTTTTTATCAGTTGAGATATTTTAGTTACAAAGTCATCCTTAAAAAATTGCAGTTTAATATCGAATTTAATTAAATCAACTGATAACTTATTAAGGCTCTGGTGTAACCACCAACGTGAAGCAGAACCTTTTGACCAGCGAGTATCTTCTTTCGGGCTGTGAATGTATATGGCTATAATGGGTTTGCCCTGTTGCAATGCCCAGTTTAATGCTGGGTTGTCACTGATACGCAAATTCCGTTGAAACCAGAGCAGGGTATTCATACTATTTATTCTCTATGATTCTTCGATACGGCATTTTGAGATGCGGGGTAAGCGGCTACATGACTTTCAAATACCTTTAATGCCACTGATATGTTAGCGCCTAATAAAATACCCCCGTTTTCCTGAAATGCATCAGTATCAATTAGTTCATTAGACCCGCCTATAAATACAGGAGTGTCAAGCTGGCCTAAAAGGGCGCTTAGTTCGGTATTTACGTTTTTATCTATCTGTGTTTGTGCGCCAAGCACCACAGCTTTTGCCGCTGATCTTTGAGTAATATAGTGCAATTGGTCCAGGGGTAAGTCTGCACCGAAGTACAACACACGATACCCTCGGGAGAGTGCTGACAGGGCAAACAGCATTAGGCCAATTTCATGAAATGAACCCGGTAGACAGGCGCAGATTACGCGTACCCCTTTTGCCTGAGAGTAGGCATGATGGAAGCGTGCTCCCAGTCTATTTTTTAGCCAGCTGGTGTAGAAATGCTCTTCAGCAACACCTTTTTCCGGGTGTTTTATCCAGCGGCTGCCCAGTGTGTCGATAACGGGTTGAATCAGGCGTTCGGTCACCATATCGATTGGGTATAGTGAGGAGGATTCATTATATATTGCGTCAATTCTTTCTATATTGAAGTCACTGGTGGCTTCAAGCGTAGTGTTTATGTAGTTACCCCATACGGATGCCATGGGGGTATTTTCTATAGAGGTGCCGTTTATGGAGGGTGGGCTGCCATTATTTGATGTATCGTATAAGTTTATAATGTCTGTAGAAGTATTTTCTGCAGAAAATATATCGGCGATGCCTGGTAAAGTATGACCATCGTTCAGCAAATCCAGAATTTTTAGTACCCGTTTAACATCCAGATAGCTGTATAGGCGATGTCCTTTTGGCGTTCTTTCCGGACGTAATAGCCCGTAACGTCGCTCCCATGCCCTCAACGTTGAGGTGCCCACTGTTGTCTTTTCAGCTAGCACACGTATAGGGAAACGATCTTGTTCGGTGTTTTGCCTGGTCTTCAGTGGATTTTTGTTTGTCATATTTAAATTTCCCATGTCTTTATTGTACAATAATATTTGACTTGTACAATATTTATGTATAATATAATAATCATTGTACAACTAAACTGTACAAATATGTGGTGTTGGCCTTAAGTGTAATAGAGGGGCTAGCAACATCAAAATGATATTTCGCATTCAGGAATGTGAGAGTAAGTGATAGGTAAGCCACTGCTACAAGCAGCTAAGGGGTTAGGTATGAGCTTAAGTCGTCAAATAAATAAACAGCAGGCTGAAAATAGCCTTGATGATTTATCAGTTCGATTAAAGCTAGGAGTCAGTGCCTGTTTACTGGGAAAACCAGTACGTTTTGATGGTGGACATAAAAAAAATAGTTTTATTTTTTCAACCCTGTCGAATCACTTTGATTACATAAGCATATGCCCTGAGATGGAAGCCGGTTTTGGTGTGCCCAGATCGACAATGCAACTGCGCAAGCAGGGTGAAGAAGTTTTTCTGGTATTAAGTAAAGATCCAACTAATGATGTCACAGATCAACTGGCGAATTATTCTACTTTGAAAGTTGAGCAATTAGGTGATCTTGACGGTTTTATATTTAAAAAAGATTCACCCAGTTGTGGTGCTTTTCGAGTACCGGTGGTTATCGATAATGACGGTTTTAAAAACAGGGAAGGTGTCGGCCTGTTTGCAAAAGCATTTATGCACAGACATCCATTGATACCGGTTGAAGAAGAAGGGCGTTTAAATGATGTGGCTATTTGTGAAAATTTCTTTGAGCGTGTCTATGCCTATAGCCGTTGGAAACAAATGCCTGATCCAGAAAACAATGTTCAGGGCTTAATTGAATTTCATGCCAGACATAAGCTAATGCTCATGGCGCGTGGCAGTCATATTTATCAGGAGCTGGGTCGTGTGGTAGCAGGCACGACTAAAAAAGACCTGATGCAACGTCGGGATAAATATATACATAGATTTATGGAAGTAATGAAAATTAGGAGTCATCGAGGGCGTCAAGTAAATGTATTGCAACATATTATGGGATATTTAAAGCAAGCGATAACGAATGATGATAAGCAGGAACTGTTATCTGTATTTGAAGCATATAGAAGAAATCAGCTTCCATTAATCGCTCCGATAACTTTGCTGCGCCATCATTTGCGCGTGCATCCGCAACAGTATATTTCAGAACAGCATTATCTCGAACCATTTCCAGAACAATTGGCATTGAGGTCATCGCTATGAAAGAAGCGTCGCTGATGAATGATATTTGCATACATGAAAACAGTATTGCGCATTTAAAATTTACGGCGCACTGGCGGGATGAGGTAGGTAAGCATGTCGCTATACAACATATTGAAAAAATTAATGTATGGCGTGATATGGATCTACTTCTACTTCTACAGTCTTTATTAAAGGGTGTTCAGCATCATCCAGTGGGTAAGGGTGTGCAGCATACTTTAGCAAACGAAATTTTTGATCTTGTTAGAAGACAATAAATCTGAATACCTGGATATGGAGGCACATGGATCTGATGGCAGTGGTGGGTTTGCATTGAAAAAGGTATTTGATGAAATGGCAGATAATCCAGATACAGGTTCAATTAACTAATTCTTGGTTACGGGAGATGATAATGACTATTAATGCACAGCAAACTATTAACTGGGTAGAGCAGGGTTACATACCTGATAATATCGTACGTAAAGGTATACGACGTCTTTTGAAAAGTCGTCTGCATGAAATACAGGCAAATAATTTGGAACAGGCTGACGACTTAAAACGTCAGTTTATTGAAAGTATGAGGCAATCTGCGGTTGCCTTATCACCTGAAAAAGCGAATCAACAACATTATGAAGTGCCCACCAAATTTTATGAGCTTGTTTTGGGTAAGCATAATAAATACAGCTGTTGTTACTGGCAGGATCAAACTGAAGCATTGAGTGAAGCAGAAGAAAATGCGCTGAAATTGAGTTGTGCTCATGCGGACCTGAGTAATGGTCAGCAAGTGCTTGAGTTGGGGTGTGGTTGGGGGTCATTAACATTATGGATGGCGCAACATTATCCAGATAGTCATATTACAGCGGTTTCAAACTCCCATTCACAAAAACAGTATATCGAAGAAAAATCGGTTCGTCTGGGTATTACCAATGTAAATATTATTACTTGTGATATGAATGATTTCGAATCGGATAATATCTTTGATCGTGTTGTCTCCATCGAAATGTTCGAGCACATGCGTAACTGGGAATCTTTACTCAATAAGGTGTCCGGCTGGCTTAAAGATGAAGGGAAATTTTTTATGCACGTGTTTTCGCATATTCAGATTCCCTATGCATTTGAGGTGAAAGATAGTAGTGACTGGATGAGTGAATATTTTTTTACAGGCGGAATGATGCCCAGTGACGACTTACCGTTGTATTTTCAGCAAGATTTAAAAATATCAAACAGCTGGACCTGGAATGGTGGTCATTATGCCAAAACGTCTAATGCCTGGCTAAGTCAAATGGATGCAAACAAGCATACTATCATGCCACTGTTGGTGTCCGTCTACGGAAAGGATCAGGCATCTATCTGGTGGATGCGCTGGCGTTTATTTTTTATGGCCTGTGCAGAGCTGTTTGCTTATGACAATGGGCAGCAGTGGCATGTTAAGCACTATCTGTTTAATAAGGCATGAATTGTGTCTAATAACTTCAGACTCGCGATTAATATTATTACTTTTCAAATAGGGTGGTTTGCTTGTGTTTTGATGGCAGCCAAAAATGTTCCGGAGATTGGAATAATGGTTTCTTTGTTTTTAGTTGCTCTTCATATATTGATAGCACAACAACGCCTTAACACAATAATATTTCTGGTTGCTGTTACAGTCATCGGTAGTTTCTGGGATAGCGTATTAACTCAGTATGAAGTTTTGATATTTAACAGTGGCATGATAGCGGATTTTTTAGCGCCTTCATGGATCATCGCAATGTGGTTGATGTTTGCTACAACATTAAATGTGAGTTTTCGCTGGTTATATGGCCGTTATTGGTTGGCGATGTTATTGGGTACAGTTTGTGGGCCTCTAACTTACCAGGCAGGGGCAGCCTTGGGTGCAGTTGAAATACCCAATGCCATAATTGCAACTACTTATCTGGCTGTGGGCTGGGCCGTTTTATTTCCCTTGCTAATAAAATTGTCAGAGATGTTTTATCAACCGGTTCTTTTTCGAGGTGCGTTATGATGTCGGTTGTAAATTACTCATTTGCTTTAATACTCATGCTTGCGATAGCAATCGCTTTCTGGGGAGTCAGTCTTGTTAAAAAGGACGTTAGTATTGTAGATAGTTTATGGTCGCTGTTTTTTATAATAGCCGTTGTGGCGATTTATGCTCAGCTAGATACAGCCACTTTACGTGCGAATCTTGTTTTATTACTAGTGTCTGTATGGGGTATTCGCTTGTCACTCTATATTACTATTCGTCACTGGGGGAAAGAGGAAGATCATCGTTATCAAGTGATACGAGAAAATAATAACCCGGGGTTTTCATTTAAAAGTCTGTATCTAATTTTTTCTTTTCAGGCATTTATTGCATGGATAGTTGCATGGCCATTATTTTTTAGTATTGAATCAACAAGCTCATTCAATCTATTGGATATTTTAGCTCTGGTTCTTTGGTTAGTTGGTATGTACTTTGAATGTGTTTCCGATTATCAGCTATACAGGTTTAAAAAGAATCCAGATAATAAAGGAAAAATCCTTACTAGCGGTTTGTGGCAATACACACGTCATCCAAATTATTTTGGTGAGTGCTTAATCTGGTGGGGTTTTTTCTGTTTTGCACTTTCTTCAGGCGCCTATATAGCCGTACTGTCTCCATTGTTAATGACATTTTTATTATTGAAGTTTTCTGGTGTCATGCTGTTGGAACAAACGATGAAAACACGTCCAGGTTATGAAGTTTATATGCAGCACACCAACGCATTTGTTCCTGGTATCGGAAATAAAAGAGGTGTGCGATGAAAATTATTACTTCAAATAATATTTCACTTATGTTTGTGTTTATATTTTCAGTGCTTCATGTTGAAGTAATGGCGCTTGTTAATAATGAATCAGTCGTTTCTGATACCACACTAGATGATTCGAGTTATCGTAAGTCATGGTATTTCGATGCGTATCTTGATGATGACATTATTGGATATCATACATTTGATATGTACGAGAAAAATGGCGAAACAATCATTAAAAGTGAAGCAGTGTTTAATGTGAATTTCCTGTTTATTACGGTGTATAGCTATTTACATAATAATATAGAGATATGGTCCAATAACTGTTTAAAGAAATTGAATTCGACAACGGATGATAATGGCAATCCGTTATCTGTAAAATTGTTTAAAGAAGATGGGAATATTTATATTGAGACAGAGGGATTCAGGGTAAAAAAGAAATCTTGTGTACGAAGTTTTGCTTACTGGGATTCTGAATTAATTAAATCAAATAGTTTGCTTAACTCACAAACCGGTGAACTAATAGATATTTCATTTCGGCATCTAGGCGAGGAATCCTATGAGCTTAATAATAAGCTCATTGAAACTGAGCGTTATCAGTTGCGGGGAAGTGACCGGCATGGCAAAGAAATTGAAATAGACCTCTGGTATGCATCGGGTACTCAGTGGGTTGCGCTGAGATCAAAACTAGATAATGGCAATACTTTACGCTATCAACTCAACATGGGGGTGGCGCAATGAAACGCCTGACTTTGATTCCATTTGTTCTTCTTGTGCAATCGTGTTCGCATACGTTTTATTCTCCATTGCCTCGTGCAAGCCATGTTGATCTTGATCGATTTATGGGTGACTGGTATGTGATTGCTAATATCCCTACGTTTGTCGAAACAGGTGCGCATAACGCTATTGAATCTTACGCTATGAATGATGATGGAAGTATTGCGACTACCTTTGCCTTCAATGAGGATGCCTTTGATGGAGAGTTAAAAATATATAAGCCTACTGGTTATGTGAGTGATAAAGATAATAGTGAATGGGGTATGCAGTTTATCTGGCCATTTAAGGCAGAATATATTATTGCTTATCTTAGTGATGACCATCAATACACAATTATTGCGCGAAGTTCACGTGATTATGTATGGATCATGTCGCGTTCACCAATAGTGGATAACAACACTTATCAGTCATTAGTACAAAGATGTGTGGATATGGGGTATTCATTGATGGAAATCCAGCAAGTACCACATCAAAGTCACCCTATAAAAAAACAGCTGGAGAATGTTAAATGAAACTGGCAATAATTGGTTCTGGTATTGCAGGAAATGTACTGGCATATCATTTAAATAAAAAACATGACATCACTGTTTTTGAAGCCAATGATTATATTGGTGGTCATACACATACCCATGACATCGAGATAGCGAATAAAAAGTATACGCTTGATACCGGTTTTATAGTACATAACGATGCAACCTATCCGCATTTTATTCAGTTGCTAGAAGAGCTGGGGGTAGAGCGTCAAAAGTCTGAAATGAGCTTTAGCGTTAAGTGTGAGAAAAGTGGACTGGAATACAACGGTAATAATCTTAACTCATTGTTTGCTCAACGTAGAAATTTGTTCAGGCCAGCATTTTATAAAATGATTGGAGATATTCTGAGATTCAATAAAGAATCTGTCAAGCTACTGCAAACACCTGAAAACGATATTAGTCTGGGTGATTATTTGAAACAGCAGAATTACTCTCCTCAATTTATAGACTTTTATATTATTCCGATGGGTTCAGCAATATGGTCGTCCAGTTATGAGCAAATGCTGAGTTTTTCCGCCTACTTTTTTATACGTTTTTTTCATAATCATGGTCTTTTAAGTGTGTCCAATCGTCCAGACTGGTATGTGATTAAGGGAGGTTCTAAAGTATATGTTGACAAGCTTACTGCAAGCTATCGTGACAAAGTCAGGCTTAATTCACCTGTACGCTATGTCAGGCGTTATGCGAATTGTGTTGAGATCTGTACCGATGATATGCCAGCAGAAAAATTTGATTATGTGTTTTTCGCCTGTCATAGCGATCAGGCTCTGAAGATGATTGAACAGGCCGATGCGTTCGAAACCAGTCTGTTATCAGCATTTCCTTATCAGGATAATGATGTTGTGTTGCATACAGATACATGTTTATTGCCCAAGCGTAAATTAGCCTGGGCATCCTGGAATTACCATCGCCTTGACAGTAAGAGTTCGCCTGTGGCGGTGACATACAATATGAATATTCTTCAGGGGATTAAAAGCCCGGAAACATTTTGTGTGACATTAAACAATTCACAGAATATAGATGAATCAAAAATTATCAAACGTTTGAATTATTCTCATCCCCTTTTTACGGCAAATACCATTGATGCACAAAAACAGTATGCTCAGTTGAATGGCCTGAATCGTTGTTTTTATGCGGGGGCATATTGGCGAAATGGATTCCATGAAGATGGGGTAGTGAGTGCGTTAAATGTAATTAAGATTTTTAATGAAATGAAAAATGTTGGGCAGCAAACTTATGAACAGCAGAATTTACGTCGGGCAAGTTAATCATAGACGACTCGTGCCTTATGAACATAAGTTCACTTATAACATGTTTATGATGTACCTGGATCTGGATGAATTACCGAATTTATTTAAGCCATTTATGTTCTGGTCTGTAAATAGATTTAATGTTGCCAGTTTTAAGCGTAGCCATCATATGGGTAGGCCTGATAAATCATTGAAGCAAACTGTTATTGATCGTGTGTATGAAAACACAGGTGTTCGATTGGCGGGTCCCGTTCGATTACTTACTAATTTAAGTTATTTTGGTTATGGGTTTAACCCGGTTAGTTTTTATTACTGCTTTGATAAAGAAGGAGGCGAGGTCGAAATGATAGTAGCAGAAGTGAATAATACTCCCTGGGGGGAGCAACATTGCTATTATTTGCCAACTGATAAACACAATCAATCTAATGGTGAATTAAAGCATAAGCTTGAAAAAGAGTTTCATGTGTCACCTTTTAATCCAATGGATTTGAGTTATCACTGGGAATTCGTTAAGCCAGGCAAGTATCTCACTGTATACATGCAAAATTTTAAAGATCAACAAAAAATATTTGATGCCACTCTAGCACTGTCCGAACAGCCTGTTAATTCACGCTCTTTGAGTAAAGTGCTGGTTAATTTCCCTTTTATGACTTTAAAAATTATTGCTTCGATTTATTTCGAAGCAATAAAACTATGGTTTAAAAGGACGCCCGTTTACACCCACCCTGATAAATTAAAACCTCCGATGACAGATAGAAAATGAGGACAGAATTATGAGAGTTAATATTATTCCATCCGTTCAAAACCAGCAGAAAATGGGCAGTCGTTTATTGAACCAACTGGCTAAACGCATTGTATTATCAAAGCTCGAAGCATTATCTGAAGGCATTCTGCAAATTATAGATGGTGATCATATATATCAGTTCGGTAGTTCTGATCTGGATACTCTTAAAGCGACTATTACTGTGCGGGATGCTTCATTTTATAGTTTTTTGGCATTTGGGGGTAGCGTCGGTTCAGGCGAAGCTTACTATAAAGGAATATGGGATTGCGATAATCTCACACAACTGGTGCGTATTTTTGTTGTTAACCGTCATGTGCTCGATAATGTGGACAGAGGTTTCAACGGATTAACATCGGTATTTAATCGATTTTTCCACTGGCTAAACGCAAATACCCGTTATGGTAGCAGACGCAATATTTCTGCCCATTATGATATTGGTAATGATCTGTTTAAACTGATGCTGGATTCAAGCATGATGTACTCATCTGCAGTATATCCAGAAGAACAAAGTACTCTTGAAGAAGCCGCTGTATATAAAATGGATCGTTTGTGTCAGAAGCTTCAATTAGAAGAAGATGATCATTTATTAGAAATAGGTACAGGGTGGGGTGGTTTGGCCATTCACGCGGCTAAAAATTATGGCTGCTATGTCACCACGACGACTATTTCTCAGCAGCAATATGAATATGCGAATCAAGCGATAAAAGAGCATGGGCTTGAAAATAAAATAACACTGTTATTACAGGATTATCGTGATCTTGATGGTCAATATGACAAGCTGGTATCTGTTGAAATGATTGAAGCGGTGGGCTTGAATAATATGGATACATATTTTAATAAATGTTCAAACTTGTTAAAGGAGAATGGCTTGATGTGTTTGCAGGCCATTACCATAGAAGATCAGCGTTACGAGCAGGCAAAACGCGAAGTTGATTTTATACAGAAATACATATTCCCTGGCGGTAGCTTGCCATCTATAACGGCGATGTCAAATTCGATAACAAAATCTACTAATTTTCAGATATATGATATTGAAGACATAGGCCTGCATTATGCGAGAACATTACGTGACTGGCGCGAACGTTTTTTTAAGCATGAGTCACATGTGTATAAACTGGGTTACAACGAAGCTTTTGTTCGTTTGTGGGAGTTTTATCTTTGTTATTGTGAGGGCGCGTTTGATGGGCGTGCGATAAGTACGGTACATATGGTGTTATCAAAATTAAAATATAGAAATAAAATGTATCTTAAGCGTATTTAATCGCTCTGAGTACTTTGTTGATTTTATTGTGAAAATGATGAAGAAACATTAATTAGTATGCTGCGTGCTGAGCTATATTTAGTAGAGCATTAGCGCTACTGAGCCGAATGATTAGATTGCTGCTTATTATAGCTGTATTACAGTTTTCTTGAGTTAATGCACTATCCTTAATGTTTTAAAATTTTAATCACTTAAAGGTACATTGCAGTAATAAAAAAACAAAGTACTAATAATGAAAAAACCTGAAATACCACTAAATGAAGCCATACGACTAGATGCCTTACGTGCACTTAATATATTGGACACGCCTGGCGAAGAACGTTTTGATCGTATTACCCGTGTTGCAAGGCGACATTTTAATGTGCCTATTGCGCTGGTCAGTTTGATTGATACAGGTCGGCAATGGTTCAAATCGCGACAAGGGCTAGATGCCAGCGAAACACCCCGGGACATCTCATTTTGCGGTCACGCGATACTAAGCAATAACATTTTCAATATTCCAAACGCATTAAAGGATGAGCGTTTTGTGGATAATCCGCTGGTTACAGGGCCACCTGGTATCCGCTTTTATGCCGGCGCACCTTTGCATGCGCCGGGTGATCAGCGTATTGGCACACTGTGTATCATTGATGATAAGCCGCGTGAGTTTTCATCTGATGAACTCACCGTTCTGCGTGACTTAGCAGATTTTGTAGAAGCTGAACTGGAGCGCACAAAGTTGCTGGCAGCGTCTTTAGAGGCTGCCCGGCTAGCGATGGTGGCGGAGCAAACAGACAATGCGGTTATTATTACCGATGCCGAGGGAGTTGTTGAATGGGTGAACAAGGGTTTTGAGCGCATTGCAGGATACAGGTTAGAGGAAATTATTGGCAAGAAACCAGGTGAAGTCTTGCATGGCCCAGATACCGATTCCAAAACAGTCGCATTTATGCACGAAAAAATTAGTGCTGGCGAGGCATTTAATACCGAGGTGCTCAATTATCACAAGGATGGCAAGCCTTATTGGCTAACGCTTGATATCCAGCCTGTTATTAATGAGGGCAAGTTAACAAATTTCATTGCCATAGAAAGCGACATCACTGAACGCAAAACTGTTAGCGATGAGCTCAGCCGTTTTAAACATGCGCTAGATAATACGCTAGATATGATCTTCATGTTTGATAACAAAACACTGCAATTTAATTATCTGAACGAAGGTGCGGTTCAGAGTATGGGCTACACGAAACATGAATTATTGCAAATGCATCCCTATGATATCAAGCCGGAAATTTCTAAAGACAAATTTTTGCAACTTATTGAACCGTTAATCACAGGTCAAACCAGGGCTCTGAATTTCGAGACTGTTCATCGGCATAAAAATGGCCGTGACTTTCCGGTTGCTATCACATTACAGTTGGTAGGTGAATCTGATGGATCAGAGCGTTTTGTTGCGATCGTGCATGATATTACCGAGCGTAATCAGGCTGCGCAAAAGCTAGAAGAAGCTAGCCGTTTAAGACAGGCCATACTGGACAGCGCAAATTTTACTATCATCTCGACAGATACTGAAGGTGTTATTCAGACTTTCAATAAAGGCGCTCAGGAACTCCTGGGTTATAGTGAATCAGAAGTAGTCGGAAAGCTCACACCGGCTCTATTTCATGACGCAGATGAAGTCGTTAATCATGCCAAAGCTCTCTCGAAAGAGCTGAATGAAAACATTGAGCCAGGTTTTGAGGTCTTCGTTCACAAGGCACGACATGGTATAGGTGTGGCAGATGAGAATCAATGGGTATATATCGATAAAGACGGTAACCGGATTCCGGTCATGCTGTCGGTAACTGCGCTTAGAAGCCATAAAGGAGAGATTACTGGTTTTCTGGGAATAGGTAGCGATATCAGTGAGCGACGATTAGCCGAGCAGGAACAAAAAAATAGCCAGAATCGTACTCGTGCAATTTTTGAGAATGTTATCGATTCTATCATCACTATTAATAATAAAGGGCTCATAGAAACAGCTAATCCCGCTACAGTAAATATTTTTGGTTATAACCTGGATGAGATGATTGGACAAAACGTCAAAATGTTAATGCCAGCCCCTTACCATAATGAACATGATGGTTATTTAACACGCTATCAGAGTACTGGTGAAGCTCGAATTATCGGTATAGGTCGAGAAGTTATTGGCAGACGTAAAGATGGTTCTACTTTTCCTATGGAATTGGCAGTTAGTAAAATGGATGTTTCGGGCAAACAAATGTTCACAGGTATTGTCCGTGATATTACTGAACGAAAGGAAGCAGAAAACGCACTTCGTCAAGCCAAGGAAGAGGCAGAGAGAAATAACCGAATGAAGTCGGAATTTCTAAATATGATGAGTCACGAACTACGCACACCCCTCACTGTTATTATGGGTTATCTACCTTTAATGAAAGATGAAGCCAATATGCCGGAGCCTGCTATGATCGCAACAATAGTGGGAGATATGTCTGATTCAGCTTCACATCTGTTGACTCTGATTAATGATGTCCTTGATCTATCCAAGATTGAGGCGGGAAAAATGACATTAAAGACTGAGTGCCTGTCATCCAGAGAGTTAGTTCAGAATGTACTCGACAATCTAAATAATAATGCCTGCAACAAGGGCATAGAATTAATCAATGAGACAGCTGATGAAGATTTCATAGTTGACGCGGTTCGTTTAAAGCAAATTTTTATTAACCTTGTTGGAAATGCTATCAAGTTTACAGATCATGGATCTATTATTGTCAGCTCAAAAAAACGTAAGGATCACCTGGAATTCAAGGTGATCGATACGGGTTGTGGTATTCCTGAAGATGATTTACCCCATATTTTTGATAAATTCCGCCAGGTCGATAGCTCCAGTACTCGAACAGAAGGCGGAACTGGACTTGGGCTGACCATTACTAAAAAACTTGTTGAACTGCATGGAGGGAGGCTCTCTGTAACAAGCCAGGACGGCGCAGGGACAATATTTACATTTACTATCAGGAACCCGGGGAATAATTGCGATGACTAAAATATTATTAGTTGAAGATGATAGTCGAATACGAAAAATGCTGAGTTTGCGACTAAAAATGAAAGGCTATGAAATTGAAGAAGCGGAAAACGGCAAACTGGGTATGGATGCCTGCACATCAGGTAAATATGATTTGGTATTAATGGATATGCATATGCCAGTAATGGATGGTTATACTGCCGCTACTAATCTGCGGCAGCAAGGTTATAAAGGTACTATTATTGCAGTTACCGCATCTGCAATGATAGAAGAGACTAGCAAAGCAATTGGAGCCGGATGTAATTTTTTTATTTCTAAACCCATCGGTGAAGATTTTGAGGAAAAGATACAACGGGTACTCGATGGTGGTAAACCATAATGAGGGTAAAAATCAATAATCTGGGAATACAGGTAGAATTATGTCTAATGAAGAATTATCCTATGCTGAACAATTTGCTATTTTGCAACAGGAGTATTGTGATGAATTGCCTGATATCTTAAAAGACATTGATGATGCCTGGCTAAGTTATTGTTCAGGTAACAATAAGCACGAAAATTTTGAAGAACTTTTTGGTTATATTCACCGCATAACGGGTTCAGCTGGAACATTTGGATTTCCAGAGCTTAGTAACTCTGCACGATCAATAGAGCAGGCTTTAAGTAAAAACATTTACACAGAAAAACTTGCAGAATCACTACAACAGGAATTACAAGAAAAACTTTACCTGCTTCAAAAGCTGGGTGCACAAATCCCCCCCCAAGAACAACAAAATATACTAGTTAAAAAAGATTCAGAGCAGCCTCTGATTTATCTTTTTGAGGATGATCAAACCTACGCTAAAAACCTTGTATTACGGCTTTCACATTATGGCTATGAAGTTCTTTCTTTTAGTGATACACAAATGATTTACGCCGCAATTAAAGAACAAATACCAGATCTCTTTATTATTGACGTAGTAGTGCAAGATGAACAGTTTGGTGGTCTGGATTTTTTAAATAAAATCCAGTCAATGAAAAATTTAAATGTACCAATAATTATTTGCTCATCTCGAACTGATTTTGAAACAAGGTTCAGAGCTGTTCGTGCAGGCGCTGATGCTTACATGGTAAAACCACTGGATATAGATTATGTGGTAAATAAGATAGATGACCTTTTAGGAAGAAAACCTAAACGCCCATACCAGATTATGATAATTGATGATGATGTCAACCTCGCCCAGCATTATAAATTAGTACTGCGCCAGGCAGGCATGCAGGTGCAGATAACCAATAGGCCTCGGGATGTGATTGCAGCAATGAATGATTTTCCCCCGGATGTTATTTTAATGGATCTTTATATGCCGGAATGTTCCGGTTTTGACTTAGCTAAAGTAATCAGGCAGCAGCAACAGTTTGATAGTATTCCAATTGTTTTTCTATCGACGGAATTTGATACGGATAAACAATTAGTCGCTATGCGCGTTGGTGGGGATGAGTTTCTTACCAAGCCCATAACCGATGAACACTTAGAAACAGCAGTTTTGATTCGGGCTGAACGAGCACGCCTGTTGTCTGAGCTTGCAATGCAAGACAGCCTTACAGGTTTATTAAATCATGCTAAATTGAAAGAACAACTTGCACTTAGTGTGTCACGGGCACAACGGTCATATCAGACTTTTGGTTTTGTTATGATCGACATTGATCACTTTAAAGCTGTAAATGATAATTATGGCCACATGGTTGGCGATCGTATAATTAAAAGTATGGCCCAACTCCTTCGCAAACGTTTACGCAAAAATGATGTAATTGGCCGATATGGTGGAGAGGAATTTGCTGTAATCATTGATAACTGTAGCCATAAAGATGCATGTACATTAATAAATTCAATTCGTGAAGATTTTAGTGATCAGTCTTTTCAAAATAATGAGAAAGAATTTAATGTTACCTTTAGTGCTGGAGTTGCTATGTACCCTGATTATACGGATGCAGAAGCGCTGAATCAGGCAGCAGATGAGGCCTTGTATCGCGCCAAAAATTCAGGGCGTAATAAGGTCGAGTAATTATAAATGACACCAGCATGATAGATGGTTATAAAAATAATGAGAGTCGTTATTTTAAAGAAATGTAAACTTAATTAATTCTAAATTATTGCTTCAGGGTAAATTTTTATAAAAATCATATATAAAGAGTGAGGTTATTAGAGGTCAAGTTTAACGCTTTGTTAGCTGATTTGATGTAAGCCGCTGTGAATCGATTAAATTTGTATTTAATTTTTTATTATTTTGTTTTTGTATTTTTCTTTACTTTTTAAACTACGTCAACGCACTTTATATTAAACAGATTTTATTTAAGCCTAATATTCATTTTCTGGATTTTAATTCAGACCCGTAATATAAAATATTTATTATTAATGTTTTGTTTTTTACAGCTAACGATTCAGCTAACCGGCGCGATGCTTTTTCGCGTCCGTGTTGAGCGCCTTGTTAGCCATAATGTCATGTAAGCCACCAGAAACATATTTATGAAGAACACTAGATACCAACGTTTGATAAGGGAT